>ERZ773066.894-NODE-894-length-15885-cov-4.904485_pt1 | contig 15885 bp, 14 predicted proteins | sample MGYA00580573_ERZ773066 | MGnify/ENA primary metagenome ERZ773066 (study PRJEB29015, sample SAMEA2738128) | human oral metagenome | biome: human oral; feature: human-associated habitat; material: saliva | place: China | collected 2203 ... | reverse complement strand
AGAAGGGTTAGACGATGAAGATTGATATTTTAACCCTCTTTCCAGAGATGTTTTCGCCTTTGGAGCACTCTATTGTCGGAAAGGCACGTGAAAAGGGACTTCTCGAGATCAACTACCATAATTTCCGTGAAAATGCTGAAAAGGCGCGGCATGTGGACGATGAACCCTATGGTGGGGGACAAGGTATGCTCTTACGTGCTCAGCCCATTTTCGATGCCTTTGATGCCATCGAAAAAAAGAATCCGCGCGTGATTTTGCTGGATCCTGCTGGTCGGACCTTTGATCAAAGTTATGCAGAAGAATTAGCTCAAGAAGATGAATTGATCTTTATCTGCGGCCATTATGAGGGCTACGATGAGCGGATCAAGACCTTGGTAACGGATGAGATTTCACTGGGGGATTATGTCCTGACAGGTGGGGAACTTGCTGCTATGACCATGATTGATGCGACAGTTCGCTTGATTCCAGAAGTGATCGGCAAAGAGTCCAGTCACCAGAATGACAGTTTCTCGTCTGGTCTTCTAGAATATCCTCAATACACACGGCCTTATGACTACAGAGGGATGACGGTTCCCGATGTCCTCATGAGTGGTCATCATGAAAATATCCGTCAGTGGCGCCTCTATCAGAGTTTGAAAAAGACCTTAGAACGTCGGCCAGACTTGCTAGAAAACTATGAGTTGACAAAAGAAGAAGTGAAGATGTTGGAACAAATTAAACAAGAAGACTAACAGCGTCAGCTGTTTTTCTTTTGCCTCAAAAATTTAGGAAAAAAACTTTTTAAACCTACTAGTTATTGGTAACAAAATGTGGTATGCTAAGGGGTAGAGAAACTTCAAGAAAATGATTCAGTTTTGGGGGTGAGTTTAATGGGAAAGAAATTAGGAAAATCGGTTTTTACGACAGGAGTTGCGGCGACAACAGTCCTATCTGGTATGTTTCATCATAAGGCTAGTGCGGAAGAGGTCAAGCAAAATGAAAATGCAGAAACCAATAGCACTGAGGTGGTTGAGAAGCCTATTACAGTCGATGAGTTGAAGCAAATTACAGCTCAAAAAGGGCAAGTGGTGAAAGATGTCCACTACCAAGAGCAAAAAGTGATCGATGCTCAAACGGAAGTCAAGTCCGCTGGACAAGAGTTGGAAGAAAAGAAAGCTGAAGTGACGGAGGCGGAAAACCTCATCGCAACGACTTCGAATGCACAAGTTCAGAAAGCAGAAAATGACGTTAAGGTGGCGCAAGCCTATGTGACCATCGAAGAAAATAAGGTTCGAGAGGCGGAAGCCGCACATGACCAAGTCGTAGAGGCTGTTCGTCAACAAGAAAATCAGGTCACAGCTCAGGAATCTTTGGTTGACGTAGCACAAAATGAATTAAATCAAGCCAAAGCGCCAATTTCTAATGATGAGAATGTGCTAAACCAAGCCTTGGTGGAGCAAAGTCAAGTCGAGCAAAGTATTCGAGAATCTCAATATTATCTGGCAACCTTGCAAGAGAGTCAGCAGAATGGGGCTGACACAGTCGCTCAAATTGAGAGTGATATTCAACTCGCCCAAACGAGACTCACAGACTTGAAGGCGGTCATTGCGACAAAAGAAGCGGAGTTGGCAGCCTTGAAACAAGCAGCGGCTAATAGCCCAGTTCAACTGAGCCAAGCAACCTACGAAGGCTACTTGCAACACTTGGCTGACAATGGCAATGAAGCTGCAGCAAGTGCTTTAGCTCTTTACAAGCGTGGTCGTGAAGAAGACGGCTTGACGGTTGGAGAGTCTGGATCCTTGCAAGCCAATCTTCGAGCCCTTGAAATCGCAGATGCCATTAATAGCTATCGTCGCAATGCAGGTTTGCCTGAATTGGAGCTGGATCCTTATTCCCTTCCTGCCAGTCAAGTTCAGTTAGAATACTTCAAAAAGGCTAACTGGCATATGTTTAAGTATTTGCCAAACGAAAATATTGCTTATGGCTTCTCACCTGCTGGTGCAGTAGACTTCTGGTACAATGAAAAAGCGGCTTACCAAGAAGTAGCGGCTCAATACGGTCTACCGACAGACGAAACACAAATCGATGCCAATAACATCTATATGAAGATTGGGGCTGAGGCCTTTGCCAAGGTTGGTCACTATCTCCAAATGGTGGACAACAAAGCAACGGCTTTATCAGTGGCTTATGACCCAAGCAATGCCATGTCAGAAGCAGCTTTCTTACACAGCCCAGTTACCTCAGCAGTGTCAACCAGTGCACTTGCTTACCAATTGCGTCAGGGAGCTGGTGCTACAACGACAAGAGCAGATGTCAAAGCAAAATCTGACGAAGTTGCTAACCTCAAGTTGGACAAGGCCAATCAAGAGTCTCAAATCATCATCTTGCAAGGTAAGTTAGAAGATGCCCGCCACACTAATTCAAATGTGGAAGTAGAGATGGCCAATGTCCAAAAAAGCATCCAAAACTACAAAATTCTTCTTGTCAGCAAGGATCATGCAGTTGAAAAAGCAAAAGCGACTCTAGATGTATCTCGAGGTCGGATTGAAGCAACTATCCAGCCAAAAGAAGCAGCGCTTCAAAAAGCGAAAGATTTGTTAGCAGCTGCGCGTGAGAAATTAGATCTTTTAAAAGAAGAAGAAGCAGAAAAAGCCCAAGTCGTTCAAGAAGCGCATGAGGGCTTGAAGGCAGCGCAAGAACGCTTGGTTGCTGCTGAAAAACGTCTTTCTGACTTTAAAAATGCTCCAGAATTATTGGTCAAAGCCCAATCAGTTTTATCAGCCGCGGTGGCTAATTTAGAAAATAAAAAAGAAAAATTAGAAGCCGAATTCACAACTCTTCAATCTTATCAAAGTGTCGTGGAACTGTTGAATTCTCAATATGAAGATCTTGCGTCACGAATGGATCCAGCTATTTTAGAAGCAGCAGATATGCCAATGGATATCCGTTCAAGCAATCCAACCACTTTTTCGGATAGGCCAACAGTTCTTCCAACAAGTACCAATAGTCCGCAAGTGCAAGCGCCAAAAGCTACTCCAGCTCCAAAACAAGAAGCCAAAGTAGAAGAAATCAAACCCAAAAAAGAAAACAGCCAAGCTGTGGCAAGTTCAGATTCTTCCAAATATGCAGTAGCAACAACAGGTGTAGTCGTTGGGCTCCTTGCTGGATTGTTTGGTTTCAAGAAAAAGAAACAGTCTTCAAATAATGATTAAGGAATACAGAAGATAGAGTGGACGCTTAGACACTTTATTGCTTAAAATCTTTAAAGAAAATTTATGAGGGTGGGACAAGAACTCTTTTAACAAAATGAGTTCTTTCCTGCTCTTTTTTTGTAGACTTTTGGAATTTTTGAAAGAAAATGATAGAAAATGATAAAAATTGTTGACATTTTTTGAAGAAAGAGTATAATGGTTTTTGTAATCGATTGCAAAAGGAGGAGAAATGCTCAAGTCTGAACGAAAACAATTCATCCTCGAGAAGGTACTGAAGGAAAAGTTTGTTTCCTTGGAAACCCTTGTACAAGAGCTGGGGACGTCTGAATCAACGGTTCGACGTGACTTGGATGAGCTAGAAGCTGAAAGCAAACTTCGGCGGGTTCACGGCGGTGCGGAAAGCCTGCATTTTCTTCAAGAGGAAGAAAGTAATAAAGAAAAATCTATCAAAAACATTCAAGTTAAGTCAAAAATTGCGGTAAAAGCAGCGGAGTTGATCAAAGATCATGATGTGATCTTTATCGATGCCGGGACGACCAATGAACTCTTGGTACAAGAAATTGTCAATCCAACGGTAACTGTGGTGACCAATTCGATTCACCATGCAACTAAGTTGGTCGAGCGAAATGTTCCGACGGTCATCATCGGTGGAAAGGTAAAATCTTCTACAGATGCTAGTATCGGAGGGATCGCGCTCAATCAAATCGGTCAGTTGAATTTTGACAAGGCCTTTCTTGGAATGAATGGAATCGATGATGAATTTTACAGCACTCCAGACCTGGAAGAAGGATCTGTCAAGCGTGCGATTATCGAAAATGCGAAAAAAACCTATATCCTAGCGGATGATTCGAAAATTGGAGTGACATCCTTTGTCAAAGTGGCTCCTATCAAGCGAGCCATGATTATCACCAATCAATGTGAACCGCAACGATTAAAGGTTTTAAAAGAAAAAACGGAGGTTATAGAGGTTTGATTTATACAGTAACACTGAATCCTGCCATTGACTATATTGTCCGTCTCGATCATGTAGAGACAGGGGCGGTCAACCGGATGGCTTCGGAAGATAAATTTGCCGGTGGTAAGGGAATCAATGTCAGTCGTGTCTTGAAGCGACTCGATATCGAGAACACAGCAACTGGGTTTATCGGTGGTTTCACAGGACGCTTTATCGAAGACGTGCTAACAAGCGAAGCTATTTCAACTAACTTTGTGACCGTGGACCAAGACACCCGGATTAATGTCAAGATCAAAGCCGATGAGGAGACAGAGATCAATGGCAATGGTCCAGAAGTGACAGAAGGTCAGTTGCAAGAACTGCTCAGTATCCTATCCAACTTGACAGCAGATGATGTGGTAGTCTTTGCAGGCTCTGCCCCATCTTCACTTGGAAATGCTGTTTACAAACAATTGATTGCAGCAACTCGTGCGACAGGTGCACAAGTCGTTTGCGACTTTGAAGGGCAAACCTTGATTGATTCCTTGGAGTTCAATCCCCAATTGGTCAAACCAAACAACCATGAGTTGGGAGATATTTTTGGCGTTACCTTGACGGAATTGCCAGAAATTGAACACTATGCCAAAGAAATCTTGGCTAAAGGAGCACAAAACGTCATTATTTCCATGGCGGGTGATGGTGCTCTCCTTGTCAGTCCAAGTGGCACTTACTTCGCAAAACCAATCAAAGGGCAAGTGAAGAATTCAGTCGGGGCTGGAGATTCTATGGTAGCAGGCTTCACTGGGAAGCTCGCAGCGACAGGAGATGTCATCGAAGCCTTCAAATGGGGCGTGGCTTGTGGAACAGCGACCACCTTCTCAGATGATTTGGCGACAGCGGACTATATTAAAGAAACTTATGAAAAAGTAGAGGTAGAAAAACTATGAAAATTCAAGACGTTTTAAATAAAAACGTGATGTTGTTTGATCTTCAGGCAACAGATAAAGAGGGCGTGATCAATGAGATGGTCCAATCGCTCGTTGACAATGGTGTGGTGACAGATTTTGAAACTTTCAAAGCTGGCATCATGAACCGTGAAGCGCAAACTTCCACTGGTTTGGGCGAAGGGATCGCTATGCCTCACAGCAAGAACGAAGCTGTTAAAGAAGCAACGGTCTTGTTTGCAAAATCAAACAAGGGTGTTGACTATGCATCACTTGATGGTCAACCAACTGACTTGTTCTTTATGATCGCGGCTCCAGAAGGGGCAAACGACACTCACTTGGCAGCCCTTGCTGAATTGTCTAAGTACTTGATGAAACCAGGATTTGCGGATAAACTTCGCCAAGCAAGCACACCTGAGCAAGTAATCGCAGCCTTTGATGCGGAAGAGCAAGTAGCTGTAGCTGATGAAGCCAAAAAAGCAGAAGCTGTCAAAGAAGCAGCTTCATCTGACAAACCACTGATCGTTGCTGTTACAGCATGTACAACTGGTATCGCCCACACTTACATGGCAGAAGAAGCCCTCATCAAAAAAGGTGAAGAAATGGGTGTTACGGTCCGCGTTGAAACAAACGGTGCATCCGGTGTCGGCAACCGCTTGACAGCAGAAGAAATCGCCAAAGCTGAAGGAGTGATCATTGCAGCAGATAAAGCAGTTGAAACGGCTCGTTTCAATGGCAAAAAATTGATCTCTAAACCAGTCGCAGCCGGTATCCGGCAGACAGAAGAATTGATCCAAACCATCTTAGACGGCAAAGCAGATGTCTTCCACGCTGAAAATGCAGCAGAAGCTAGCGCTAGCCAAGAAAAATTGAGCTTGGGTGGAGCCTTCTACAAACACTTGATGAGTGGGGTTTCTCAAATGCTTCCATTCGTAATCGGTGGTGGTATCTTGATCGCCCTTGCCTTCTTGATTGACCAAATTCTTGGGGTACCTCAAGATCAATTGTCTCAACTTGGTTCATACCATGAATTGGCAGCTCAATTTAAAACAATCGGTGGTGCAGCCTTTGGCTTCATGCTTCCTGTACTCGCAGGTTACATCGGATTCTCCATCGCTGAAAAACCTGGTTTTGTAGCAGGGTTTATTGCAGGATCTATTGCTAGCTCAGGGTCAGCATTTGGCAACATCGCTTTCGGTGCTGCTAAAGGTGAATTACCAGCAGCTGTATCATCTGGTTTCCTTGGCGCTTTGGTTGGTGGTTTCCTTGCAGGTGGAGTGATTCTAGTTCTTCGCAAAGCTCTTGCAGGCCTTCCACGTTCTCTTGATGGGATCCGTTCCATCCTTCTCTTACCATTACTTGGTGTTGGTTTGACAGGATTCTTGATGTTCCTCATCAATATTCCAATGGCTGCTATCAATACTGGTCTTAACAACTTCCTTTCAAGCTTGTCAGGTAGCTCAGCTGTCCTTCTTGGACTTCTCGTTGGCGGTATGATGGCTGTCGATATGGGTGGACCAGTTAACAAAGCCGCTTATGTCTTCGCTACAGGTACACTTGCTGAATCTGTTGCTTCAGGTGGTTCTATTGTTATGGCAGCTGTTATGGCAGCTGGTATGGTTCCTCCATTGGCAGTATTCGTAGCAACTGTATTGTTTAAAGATAAATTCACACAAGAAGAACGCGATTCAGGTTTGACAAACATCGTTATGGGTCTTTCCTTCATCACAGAAGGTGCCATTCCATTCGGTGCAGCTGACCCAGCTCGTGCCATCCCAAGCTTCATCGCAGGTTCAGCTTTGACAGGTGCTCTTGTTGGTCTTGCAGGCTTGAAACTCATGGCTCCTCACGGAGGAATCTTCGTTATCGCCCTTACTTCAAACCCACTTCTTTACATCTTGTTCGTATTGATCGGTGCAGTCGTAAGTGGTATCTTGTTCGGATTGCTTCGCAAACCTAAAAACTAAACATGACTAAAAGGTTGGGACTGCCCAACCTTTTTTTGCGCAAAAACACCAACTAGTGATGAAGTTGCTTATCTCTATAGATTTCGATACAATTATTATAACTTTTCCTTATCAAGGAGGATGAAGCATGAAAAAAGGTAAACTGGCAATTCTTTTAGCCACCACTGCAGTAATTGCAGGGGGTGTGATCATAACTAGTCAAAAACAAAATATATTTTCCAATGCTCCTCAACAGAGAAAGCAACTCAGCGCGAAAGAGAAGCAATTGGCTTACTTAAAGGAACATGATAATGAAATAAAAGAGTTTGTAAAATCTCAAAATCCTAAAGTTAAATCAGTTCAGATTGCTTGGGATGAAACTCAATGGGAAGAAATAGGAAATGGTACACCGAAGGGGGGAGGTGACGTAATCCGAGTATTTGGTGGTTTCAATCAAATAAAAAATTCAAGTTGGAGCGTTTTGATTTACATTAAAGATATAAAAAATAATGAAGAAGATTTTATTGAAGGAATAGGAAGTGGTGGTCCGCTTCGTGTAGGAGGAGAATATTTTGACGAATAGTAATTTAAAAACCTACAAAACACCAACTAGTGAATCGATTGCTGATCTATATTGATTTGGTTATGATTTGATGAACTTTTCTTTATCAAGAAGGCTAGATAATGAGAAAAAGAAAAAAAGTCATTTTGGCGTTCCTCACTTTTGTACTAGTGGGAGCAACAATTTTGTCTCTTCAAAAACAAAATATCTTTTCAAATGCTCCTCAACAGAGTAAGCAACTAAGTACTAAAGAGAAGCAACTGGTTTATTTAAAGGAACATGATAATGAAATAAAAGAGTTTGTAAAATCTCAAAACCCAAAGATCGAATCTGTTCAGATTGATTGGGACCAGACTCGTTGGGAAGACATAGGGAATGGTACACCCCAAGGGGCAGGAAAAGTTGTGAGTATTTTTGGTGGATTTAATCATTTAAAGACGTCAGATTGGAATGTTATAATTGAGATAAAAATGGAAAAATTGATATGGAAAGCATGGGGATCAGCAATGGTATAAGATTAGAGGGCCAACTTTTTGACTAAGAGCAAGTTATAAAACTTCAATTATTTCTATGCAAATTTACTACAAGTTCCATATCAAACAAAGCATGTTTTTGCTGGATCATCAGGTCGGTCACCCAACCTTTTCTTCTTGTACAAGCGAAAAAATCACCTCATTCTACGTTGGTATCTTGAGCTGAATTATGATATAATAAGCCTATCGCATATTTTTAGGAGAATAAAAATGGATATTCAACGTGAAAAAGAATTTGTCAGCCAATACCACTATGACGCTCGTAATTTTGAGTGGGAAAAAGAAAATGGCATTCCCGAAACAAAAGTAGATGTAAACTTTCAATTAATCAATCGTGATCAACAACAAAACACAACGTCTTTGATTGTGATTTTGAGCTACATGATTGTATTTGACGGCTTTGTGATCAGCGGAACCATCACTCAAATTAACCACTTGTTTGGTCGTTATGTCAATGAACCAAGCGAATTTAGCAAAGATGAAGTGGAAGAATTGGCTCGCCCTTGCTTGGATATGCTCAACCGTTTGACTTATGAAGTCACAGAAATTGCCCTTGATTTACCGGGTATTAATTTGGAGTTTTAATCAATGAAATTAGCAGTGATTACGGATTCGTCTGCCTATTTACCGCAGCACCTTCTCCATCACGACGACTTATTTATTTTAGACATTCCGATCTATATCGATGGAGAATCCTATGTGGAAGGGAAGAATCTGACACACGACGAGTTCTACCAAAAGATGGCTGCGTCTAAGGAATTACCAAAGACTAGCCAACCAAGTGTGGCAGCGTTAGAAGAAGTCTTATCTGGTTTGACAGCTAAAGGTTATACGCATGCTCTTGGTCTCTTCTTGTCATCAGGCATCTCTGGATTCTACCAAAATATCCAATATTTGAAGGACGAATTTGAAGGCTTGACCGTCGAATTTCCTGACTCAAAAATCACTAGCGCTCCATTAGGAATGATGGTAGAAGATTGCTTGAAATGGGCTGGTGAAGGTCGTTTGTTTGATGAGATTGTGGCCAATGTCCAACACCAAATTGATGGGACCACTGCCTATATTATGGTCGATGATTTGAATCACTTGGTCAAGGGGGGACGTCTGTCAAATGGCGCTGCTATCATTGGCAATCTCTTGAGTATCAAGCCGATCCTTCACTTTAATGACCAAGGTGTCATCGAAGTTTTTGAAAAAGTCCGTACGGAAAAGAAAGCCATCAAGCGCTTGGTGGAAATCGTTGATGAAGGGATCACCGGAGGGCATTTCCAAGTCTTTATCATTCATGCCAATGTACCTGAAAAAGCTGAAGCGCTTAGACAAATGTTGGTAGCTGAAGGGGTGGAAGGAGAAATTCCTTTTGCTACCTTTGGAGGGGTGATTGGGACGCACTTAGGTGACCATAGCTTAGCAGTTGGGTATATCCCTATCGTTTAAGGAGAATTCTATGTCAATTAAAGTCATTATCGCAGGTTTTAAAGGAAGAATGGGGCAAGCAGCATACCAGATGGTTTCAGAAGATCCTGAGCTAGAATTAGCTGGCTTGATCGATCCATTCACCGATGAGACAGATGTCGCAGGAGTCCCTGTCTTTAACCGCAAAGAAGATGTTGTAGGTCTAGAAGCAGATGTTTGGGTGGATTTTACCATGCCAAAAGTCGCTTATGAAAATACTCGCTTTGCAATTGAAAATGGCTTTGCTCCTGTCGTCGGGACAACTGGCTTTACGCCTGAGCAGATTCAGGAATTGACAGACCTTTCACGTCAAAAGGATTTGGGTGGCTTGATTGCTCCCAACTTTGCTATTGGCGCTGTACTCTTGATGCAATTTGCAGCGCAAGCTGCCAAGTATTTCCCAAATGTAGAAATCATCGAATTGCACCACGATAAGAAAAAAGATGCACCGAGTGGAACAGCAATTAAGACAGCTGAGTTGATCTCCGAGAAGCGTGAGAAAATCCAGCAAGGTGCAGCAGATGAAGAAGAGTTGATGCCTGGAGCAAGAGGGGCGGATTTTGAAGGGATGCGCATCCACTCTGTCCGCTTGCCTGGCCTAGTGGCTCACCAAGAGGTGATTTTTGGTAGCCAAGGCGAAGGCTTGACTCTCCGTCACGATTCCTATGACCGTGGTTCCTTCATGACAGGAGTAAATCTAGGAATCAAAGAAGTTGTCAAGCGTCATGAGCTTGTCTATGGTTTGGAACACTTACTATGAGATTAGAAAAGATGCCTTCTGAGTTTCAGGAGGCTTTACCAATATTAGAGAAGATTAAAGCAGCTGGATTTGAGGCTTATTTTGTAGGAGGATCTGTCCGAGATGCTCTCTTGGATCGTCCGATTCACGATGTCGATATCGCTTCCTCCTCCTATCCAGAGGAAACCAAGGCGATTTTTGATCGAACAGTAGATATCGGTATCGAACACGGGACCGTCTTGGTTCTTGAAAATGGTCAAGAATATGAAATTACGACCTTCCGGACGGAGGATGTCTATGTCGATTATCGCCGTCCAAGCTCCGTGTCTTTTGTCCGCTCACTAGAAGAAGACCTGAAGCGCCGTGATTTCACCGTCAATGCTTTCGCTTTAAATGAAAAGGGAGAAATTGTCGATATCTTTCAGGGGTTAGCAGATTTAGAAAATAGGGTTCTTCGGGCGGTTGGGCTTCCTCATGAGCGCTTTCATGAAGATGCGCTCCGCATTATGCGAGGCTTTCGTTTTCAAGCCAGTCTTGGTTTTGAATTAGAAACTGCAACCTTTGACGCTATGAAGGAGTGTGCTCCTTTGTTGGAGAAGATCTCTGTTGAGCGCACCTTCATCGAGTTTGATAAGCTCTTGCTTTCTCCATACTGGAGACAAGGCTTGGAGGCCATGCTTGCAAGCAAAGCCTATCACTATCTACCAGAGATGAAGGATCGCAAAGAGGCACTTGAGCGTTTATTTGACATAGAGTTAGAATTTACTTTTTCAACTTCTGAGCAGGCTTGGGCTGCTCTGGTTTTAGCACTAGACATCCAAGACATTCCAAAATTCTTTAAGAAATGGAAGACCTCAAGAGACTTTGCCAAGACGGTGGAGCAGATCGTGGAGATTCTTAAGCTTAGAGAAAAAGGAAGTCTAGACAAGCGTGCATGTTACAAGTATGACAAGCGCTTGTTGCTACTAGCGGAAGAGTTGCGTGAAGCTTATGCCTTGAGTGTGGATTATTTGGCGATTGAGCGTTTCTATGATAGCTTGACCATTCATGATAAGCATGAAGTGGTGGTCAATGGTGGCATGCTGATCAAAGAATACAGCTTTCAACCTGGTCCAGCCTTGGGAGAGATTTTGGCAAAGATCGAATACGCCATTGTCGATGGCGAGCTGGCCAATGAAAAAGAAGCCATCATCGCCTATATCCAGCAAGTAAAAGAGGAGGAAAAATGAGCGATTTTATTGTCGATAAATTAACCAAATCTGTTGGAGATAAGACCGTCTTTCGTGAGATTTCCTTTATTATTCACGACTTGGATCGGATCGGATTGATCGGGGTCAATGGGACTGGAAAAACCACTCTGTTAGATGTGTTGTCTGGACGCTCTGGCTTTGATGGAGATGTGAGTCCTTTTTCTGCCAAGAGTGATTATACGATTGGTTACTTGACGCAGGAGCCAGACTTTGATGGTCATAAGACGGTTCTTGACACAGTATTATCCAGTGATTTGCGTGAAATGCAGCTGATTCGAGACTATGAATTCTTGATGGCAGATTACCGAGAAGAGAACCAAGCACGTCTGGAAAAGGTGATGGCGGAGATGGATTCACTCAATGCTTGGGAAATCGAAAGTCAGGTCAAGACAGTCCTTTCAAAACTTGGGATTGAAGACTTGAATGCAAAAGTTGGGGATCTATCTGGAGGCTTGCGTCGACGGGTACAGCTGGCCCAGGTATTGCTTTCTCACCACGACCTGCTCTTGTTAGATGAGCCAACCAACCACCTAGATATTGATACCATCGAATGGTTGACCAATTTCTTGAAGAACTCTAAGAAAACCGTGCTCTTCATTACCCACGATCGTTATTTCTTGGATAATATTTCAACACGGATCTTTGAGTTAGATCGGGCTAGTTTGATTGAGTATCAAGGCAATTACCAGGATTATGTCCGCTTAAAGGCCGAGCAAGATGAGCGTGATGCGGCCCTTCTTCATAAGAAGCAGCAACTCTATAAGCAGGAGTTGACCTGGATGCGGAGGCAACCCCAGGCGCGTGCAACCAAGCAACAGGCTCGGATCAATCGTTTCCATGATCTCAAACAAGACTTGTCTGGTCAAAGCAACCAGACGGATCTAGAGATGAACTTTGAGACCAGCCGAATCGGAAAGAAAGTCATTGAGTTTAAAGATGTGAGTTTTGCTTTTGAAAATAAGCCGATTTTACAGAATTTTAACCTCTTGGTGCAAAACAAGGATCGCATCGGGATCGTTGGGGATAATGGGGTCGGTAAATCCACCTTGCTTAATCTGATCGCCGAGCGGCTCCAGCCTCAGGCAGGACAAGTCATCATTGGGGAAACCGTGCGGGTGGCTTATTTCTCTCAACAGATTGATGGCTTGGATGAGAGCAAGCGCGTGATTAATTTCTTACAAGAAGTTGCAGAAGAAGTGAAGACAACCGTTGGAACAACTTCGATAGCAGATCTCATGGAGCAATTTCTCTTCCCACGTTCTATGCATGGAACCTTGATCGAAAAACTCTCCGGCGGTGAGAAGAAGCGTCTCTTTCTCTTAAAACTCTTGATTGAAAAACCCAATGTGCTTCTCCTCGATGAACCGACCAATGACTTGGATATCGCAACTTTGACGGTTTTAGAAAACTTCCTTCAGAACTTTGGTGGTCCCGTCATTACCGTTAGTCACGACCGTTATTTCCTAGATAAGGTCGCAAGCAAGATCATCGCTTTTGAAAATGGGAGCATTCGTGAGTTCTTTGGCAATTATACGGATTATTTAGACGAAAAAGCCTTTGAAACAGCGCAGGTAACGGCTAGTCAAAAGATTGAAAAAGAGAAGCCTGTCAAGCCAAAAGAAGAGAAGAAGCGCATGAGCTACATGGAGAAGCAAGAGTGGGCAAGTATTGAGGCAGATATCGAAGCGATTGAACAACGGATCGCAGAGATTGAAGTGGAAATGAATGAAAACGGCTCTGACTTTGGCAAGTTGTCAGCCCTTCAAAAAGAACTAGATCTGGAAAATGAGCGTCTACTTGAAAAGTATGATCGTTATGATTACCTAAGTGAATTAGATGAATAAGGAGGCCCTATGAATCAATTGAATCGCATATCTCTTGGAATTTCAGCTACTATGTTTACCATTATTGGTATTGTCTTGTTTATCAATCCCATTGAGCACATCGGCTCTTTTAGCTGGTTGATCTCCTGTGGCTTCTTTTTAATCTCTTTTTCACGTTTTTCACGCTATTACCGATTGCGTCAGTCAGGTATTATCAAGCAGCAACAGCTCTTTCACAGTATGGTTGCCTTGGTGTTCGCGGTTTACTTGCTACTATATGGCTACAAGACCTTACCGATTGTCTTCCCAGTTACCTTAGGGATTTGGCTGATCTATCGCTCCGTTTTAAATTTCAGAAAAGCTAACTTCTATTCCAAGAAGATTGAAGAGCTTTCCAAGCGCTATATTTTCTTTGCCTTGCTACAGCTCTTCATCGGTTTATTCTTAATTGTTAGTCCGCTTTCGATTAGCGTCTTTCTATTAAATATTATTGGCTTGATTTTCCTTATTTTAGGATTTCAATCCTTTAGTCTCTTGTTAAAAAGTTAAGAAAAGTTACGTGCAAACCTTTGCGTTTGATAAAAAGTCTGATATAATAGATCTGTAAGTGTTTACAAGTTTGAAAGGAGTTACAGATGTCTAAAAAAATTATTGGGATTGACCTTGGGGGAACTTCAATTAAGTTTGCTATCCTCACTTTGGATGGGGAAGTTCAAGAAAAATGGTCTATTAAAACAAATATCTTGGATGAAGGTAGCCATATCGTAGATGATATGATCGAATCAATTGCGCATCGTTTGAAGATGCTTGAGCTTGATGCTTCTGAATTCCAAGGAATTGGAATGGGATCACCTGGTGTCGTTGACCGTGAAAAAGGTACAGTTATCGGTGCCTACAACTTGAACTGGAAGACCCTTCAACCAGTCAAAGAAAAGATCGAAAGCGCCCTTCATATTCCATTCTTCATCGATAATGATGCCAATGTTGCTGCCTTGGGTGAACGTTGGAAAGGGGCTGGTGAAAACCAACCGGATGTCGTCTTTATGACACTTGGTACTGGGGTCGGCGGTGGAATCGTCGCTGAAGGCCGTCTCTTGCATGGTGTTCGCGGGGCTGCTGGTGAACTTGGTCACATTACGGTTGACTTTGATGATCCAATCCAATGTACTTGTGGTAAAAAAGGTTGTCTTGAAACCGTTGCATCTGCGACAGGGATCGTCAACTTGACTCGTCGCTACGCAGATGAGTACGAAGGGGACTCTCAATTGAAGGTCTTGATCGACAACGGAGAAGAAGTAACGGCTAAAACTGTCTTCGACCTCGCGAAAGAAGGTGATGCACTTGCTTTGATCGTCTACAAGAACTTTTCGCGTTACCTTGGACTTGCCGCTGCTAACATCGGTTCAACTTTGAATCCATCTAAGATCGTTATCGGTGGTGGGGTATCTGCTGCTGGAGACTTCCTCTTGGATGGCGTGCGCAAGGTCTTTGAAGAAAACTCATTCCCACAAGTGCGTGAATCAACTCAATTGGCGCTTGCTACATTGGGAAATGATGCTGGTGTTATTGGTGCCGCATCCCTTGTGTTACAATAAAATGAAAAGGAGATCTGGCTTGTGCTAGGATCTCCTTTTTTTCTATGTCCTGTGATATAATGAAGGCAATAGTAGTTTTAAGGAGGATATATGACAAAAGCAGATACGATTTTTAAAGAGTATATTCGGAAAATCATGGAAGAAGGAGTTTGGTCGGAACAGGCCCGACCAAAATACAAGGATGGTAGAACTGCCAACTCCAAGTACATCACGGGAGCCTTTATGGAATTTGACCTCGCAAAGGGAGAGTTTCCTATCACTACCCTACGTCCCATCGCGATTAAATCAGCCATCAAAGAGATGCTATGGATCTACCAGGATCAGTCTAATAGCTTAGAACTTTTAGAAGATAAGTACAATGTCCACTACTGGAATGATTGGGAAGTGGGCGATAGCCGGACAATCGGTCAGCGCTATGGAGCTGTCGTCAAAAAGCATGATATTACTAATAAGATCCTCAAGCAATTAGAAGCCAATCCTTGGAATCGCCGCAACATCATTTCGCTCTGGGATTATGATGCTTTTGAGGAGACAGAAGGACTCTTACCATGTGCTTTTCAGACCATGTTTGACGTGCGTCGCGTAGAAGGAGAGATCTATCTGGATGCGACCCTAACCCAGCGTTCAAACGATATGTTGGTAGCCCACCATATTAATGCCATGCAATATGTAGCTCTTCAGATGATGATTGCCAAGCATTTTGGCTGGAAAGTTGGCAAGTTCTTTTACTTCATTAATAACCTTCATATCTACGACAATCAATTTGAACAAGCAGAAGAATTGCTTCGTCGCGAGCCCTCTGATTGCCAACCCCGCTTGGTCTTGAATGTGCCGGATGGAACTGATTTCTTTGATATTAAACCAGAAGATTTTGAGCTGGTCGATTATGACCCAGTGAAACCACAATTGAAGT
>ERZ773066.893-NODE-893-length-15895-cov-11.138384_pt1 | contig 15895 bp, 14 predicted proteins | sample MGYA00580573_ERZ773066 | MGnify/ENA primary metagenome ERZ773066 (study PRJEB29015, sample SAMEA2738128) | human oral metagenome | biome: human oral; feature: human-associated habitat; material: saliva | place: China | collected 2203 ... | reverse complement strand
CACAACTTAACGAAGAACAACAAAAATCTGCTGGCGTAACACCAGATATGATCCGTTTGTCCATCGGCCTTGAAAATATCGACGATATTATCGAAGACTTGGCACAAGCTTTAGATAAAGCATAATCTCTCAAATCTCATTGGGAAAAACTATAGATCAAACTTTCAGAACACACAAATGACATCCTTAAGCTAGACCTCGCTTAAGAAATAGAACAAAGAACTATCAAACCTATAAAACTTATACACAAGACCTCCCGATGGGAGGTCTTGTTGTTTCTAGATACTGTTTCGTTGTTACACAAAAAAGACCTTGGATTCAAAGATCCAAGGTCTTTTAAAGGGAGTATAGTGTGTGTAACGTTCGGTCTGTGGTGTGTGAGCACAGACCATTTCCTATTGTGTGAGATAGGGTTAGGGAGCCCGAGGTGAGTCCTACGGGCTCTTTGAGTTTGTGTGTTAGTTTGTGTTAGAGAGCGTATCCAGTGGATACTGTGTGTATAGTATGTGTGTTATATGTGTAGTGTGTCATCTAAGTGGGTTAGGATAGGGTTCACTTGATGAATTTAAAATCTTAGTATTTTGTATTTTTAACTTTAGCGCTTAAAACTTTACCGTTCATGCCATCAACTTTTACTTCAGCTTTTTTGCCGCCGCCAGTTGTCATGTCGAATTCGTATACAGCTCGGCCGTTTTCACGTTCAACAGTCCATTCCATAGTTTGGAAGTCAGCACCAACTTTTTCGATAGCTTTTGTTTCAGCTACTTCAGGGATGATGATGTTTTGAACGTTGATAGCTTTATTGCCTTTAGTGTAGCCTTTAACTTCTTTACCAACGATTTGGCCAGTTGCTTCGTCTACTTTAATTTCTACTTCGCGGTTGTTGTAGTAACCTTCTACTTCATAGTAAGGGTTGTGTTTAGCGTCGTAGGAAATAGATTTTACAGATGCGCCAGGGAATTGTTGTTGGAATACTGTAACAGCGCCCATGTAATCAACAGAATAGTTAGCTTGAGCGGATGGAGCTACGCTACCAACACCGTTCCAGTTGCTATGATTGTTGTAAGCATGGTTGCTAGCTGCGCCAACTACACCTGCTAATAATACTGTACTAACGCCGAATGCACATAAAACTTTGGATACTTTTTTAACATTTTTCATAATTAATGCCTCCTGATTCCAAATTATAAGTTTTTGTTTTTTACAATTTTGTGAAAGTAGATTTTACTCAATCTACTTACGTATAATTTAATCTTGTTATATGAATATAAGATGAAATTATTGCTCTTTTGCATGAAGATGAGTATATCTTTTAGTTATTATAAACTGTTGACAATAACTATAAGGTATACTCAAAAAGATAACAAGTCTTAAAAATATAGTATTTATAGTTATATATAGTATTAGACTACATAGTTAACTAAAAGTCAATCACTATAGTTGACAATTAAAAATACAAGTGCTTTAATTTAGGTAAGTAGTAGTTTGTTATTGTTTTATTAATGGAGGTATACCATGAGTTCTACCGTATCGAAACAAACTCGCATTACCACCCGTCAGCTAACAATGACTGCACTATTTGTGGCTTTGATTGCCGTAGGTGCTTTCATACGGGTACCCTTACCTAACTGTCCGTTTACATTGCAAATCTTATTTACCACATTGGCGGGCATTGTCTTAGGTAGTCGTTTAGGGGCTGCTAGCGTAGGCATTTATATTGTGTTGGGCCTTATCGGCGTACCTATCTTCACCTCTGGCGGCGGTCCTGGTTATATTTTGCAACCTACCTTTGGCTATTTGATTGGCTTTATGGTTGGTGCTTATGTTGTGGGGCGAATTGCTGAATCAATGGATACCTTATCCTTTAAACGATTATTAGTGGGCTCTATATTAAATCTATTAATTGTATATGGCCTTGGTATGGTCTACCTATATTTCATTATGAACTTGTATTTAGGTAAACCAATTGGCGTGGAAGCTGTTATTATTACTTGCTTCTTAATTCCAGTAGGTCCAGATATTTTCCTATGTGCTGTAGCAGCATCTTTAGGTAAACGAATCGTCAAAGAACTACACCACTGATAGAATGCGTTTACGAGGATATCTTAATTGTACAGATGATCTATTAAAATAGATATGATTATTAGCATACAGTTTGTATCTCTAAAATTACTTAACAGTATAGAACTTAAACGTATAGAATTTGAAAGTATAGAACTTAAAATATAGAATGTAAGATATATGTAACGTAATCATTCTTATTAAAAACGAGGCGTATAGCCTCGTTTTTATTTGTTTAATTCTGTTTTATGGATATACATATCCTAAAATTGGTTCTGCAGATTTGATTTTTGTAATTTCTACATATGGTTGTTGACGACCGTGGAAGTCTCGAGTAGATACTTTACCTTCGATAGATACCCATTGTTCATTTTGCAAGCTGTCTCCATCTGTTTTGTATGCAGTCATGCCGATTGGGGCTACGTCAGCGATACAGCAAGCCATCGCCATGCGAGAAATAGTAAATTCGTTAGATTTTAATGTATTATCTTCACGATTTACATAGCCTGTCATATATACAGTGTAATCTTTATATTGTTCTGCATTAGATCCGACTTTTACAATGGTTTGATAGAAATTATCGGAGTTTAAAACGATTTCTTTTTTCTCTTTAGAAATGCCCGGTTCTTTGCTTTCACTATTAACTGTAATAACCTCACCGATAGCGTCGTTTGTAAAGTCAAAGTTGTTGGTATCGTCATTTACGCGAACCGCACCGTGAACACCTGTAGATGGAACGAGTACTGGTGGAACGATGAGCAATACAATAGGGATAATAATAGGAACCACAGATTTCCAATTATGTTTGTAATATCTTGATGGAGCCCAAATAATCGTCGCTAGACCGCCTAAGATGAGGGCCACGCTGCTAATTCCGAGTAAAAGCTCGTAACGCGGTGCGATATAGTTTAAATAACGACCTGTTACAATGAGGTACACACAACAAATACCTAATGTGAGGTACAGCAAGCCTTTCACGATGGAAAAGCGATCTTTTAGTCTTAATGTCATGAAATCATCTCCTTTTGTAATCATTAGCTTAAAAGAAATTGATATACTAGAGCCGCTAGATAGGACATAACGGCAATGGTTATGCTTAGTCGCACAATAAATGCGGTAGGCATATATTGTTTTAATATATACACATTTTTGATGTCTAACATAGGCCCTAAGATGAGGAAGCCCATAACTGAACTAATCGGGAATAGGGTACTTAAAGATTTACCAATGATAGCATCCGATGTAGAACAAATAGAGAAGAAGAAAGCCAATACTAATAGAATTGGAATGGCGGCGAAGTCTGGTAATGTAAAACCTGCCTTAAGTAGCCATGGTTTACCATATACTTGGACTACAGATAATACGCCAGCTGCCATGGAAAAATAGAATAGGAGTTGGGAAAACTCTTTTTCCATATGCATTAATAGTCGTTTCTTATTAATATGCTTAGTTTTAGCTGCTTCTAAGACGATTTCTTCGTAGCTAAGGCTCTGAGGCGTTCTTACTTTCATCGTGGATGTAGATAGAGGCCAGAATCGGAAGGATAGGGCCACTAGTAAGGCCACACCTAGGCCTAAAACGATACGCCACAGGGATAGCATAGGATTGTCGGGAAATGCATACCACGTAGAGAGTATGGTAACGGGATTGATGATTGGACTAGCAAGCATAAATAGGAGCGCTACCGATAGAGGGATGCCTCTATCTACGAGTGCCTTAAATAGTGGAATGATGGCACAGTCACAGATGGGTAATGCAAAACCACTAATCATAGCAGCACCGTAGCTTTTCCAAGAGTGATCACCTAAGAGTTTCAATAGCACCTTTTGAGGTACAAAGTAGCGAATGACCGTTGAGCCCACGGTTCCTAGTAGGAGGAACGGAATTGCTTCGATAATGAGGCCCGTAATAATGGCAAAGCAGTGGTGTATGGAGTAAGGAATATCGTGTCGAAAGGCTGTAACTAATAGTATATAAGTGGTAATACCGATAATTAATAAATTAGGAATTAGGCCCCATGTTGAATTTCGACATAATTGTTCTACCTTTTCTGGCGTAGGCTTTGTAACAATCTTTGCTTCACCGTTGTAGGTGCGCAATAAAGCGTGATGTGTAGGCGTTTCTGTGATGATACAGTCTGCACTATATAATTGACTTGTCGCATCATTTCCCAAACCAGGTAATATGGTTGATACAAATTGATCTGTACAAATATATAATACCTTTTCTATTTGTAATAGATGGCTTAGTTTTTCACTATATAATAAGGCTTCTAATTGGTGAAAGCCGAGCATGCCGTTCCACTCAATCCAAATTTCTTTGGGGTTGACTCGCTCTATATAGTTTGCAATTTCACTAGCTATAGTATCGTAAGTAGATGGATCCGCAGGGCTGATAGTACTCAATGTATCTGCATCGAGCTGTAACGGCTTTTTGATAAGCTCTACACTACCTTCTTCGGCACTAATAAGTGCTGTACCACCAAGTTTTTTTCGGTGTTGTACTTGTTCGTTAATGAAGGAGCTTTTACCAGAGCCAATGAAGCCTGTAACGATATAAACTGGTATCATGATTGACACACTTCGTTATGCACCATTGGTACATTAAAATCTGTACCGATAACGACTAAGCTATAATCGGTAGATTCAGTCGGTGTAAGGGAACAGTAATGGGTACCATACTGAAGTTCGTGAGGTCCTTCTGTGGTCGGTACAATACCTTTTGCACGAAGTACTGTATCTGGCATGCCTTCAAATATGATTTTCCATTGTACGAGGCTGAGAGTGCGCAAATCTTTAAAGGTATGACTCATAAATAGATGTTCATCATGCAAGCAGTTGTCGTCGTGACAATGATAGAGTCGTTTGATGTAGTCCCGTAGGGAAAGGGTATCCCATGCTTCTTCGTGGATTGGCGTATTAGGCGCAAGGTCGCGAATCATACGTTTTGTAATGCTTGTTTGTTGAATATCCTCTGTATGGCTCAAGAAGATCGCATCACTATGGGTAATTTGGTCTTTAAAGAAGAGTCCAAAGTTTTTGATAAACATAGGTGCTTGCATAGCATCAACAGTTGTAACTGAAGCATGAACGTAGGCGGACTTTGTAATTTCTTCATCGTTACAAGTATGGATGATTTCACTTAATTTGCTGACGCCAGATGGTTCGATATAGATAACATCAATTTCGTTATTTTGGAGAATATCGAGCAATGCTTGTTGAAAATTACCTTGTAAGCTACAACAAATGCAGCCAGATGTAACTTCGCGAACAGTAGCACCTGATTTGGAGAGATTTACCGCATCGAGGCTTGTTTCGCCAAAATCGTTTTCTATGATGAGAATTTTATCTGTAGATTTATGTTCTTTTAGTATATGTTGTAGGAATGTTGTTTTTCCAGATCCGAGAAATCCGGATATGATAACGATTGGAATCATATACACCTCCTGAGTAATGTAAACACAGTATACACCTATAGGATAACACAGAAAATACTCCCTGGGGTATATAGAAAATCATGAACATATCAGGAATTAACTGACTCTTTTAAAATATTTGGGATATATACTTTATATGAGTATACTGGCAAGTGTAGTTGATATTCATAATTATTTGTAAATAAAAGGTGCATACCTTATGTAATATATATGACAACATACTCCTATTTGGATAAATATTTATTTACATATTTTGATAAATTTATAAAAAAATCCCTCCTAATAGATGATTCAGTGAGGGGAGCTCAACTGAATATCTTATAGGAGGGATGGAGAGAGACTATATTATTGTAATTTTGCTAACAATGCTTTGAGATATACATACACATTCTCTACAGATGGTAAGTGGACCCGTTCTTTTGGTGTATGTGGGCTTACGATTGTAGGACCAAAGCTGATCATTTGTGTATTTGGCAATATGCCTTTCAATAAACCACATTCAAGGCCAGCGTGAACAGCATTTACATTGGCTGGTGTTTCGAACATTTCGTTATGTAAGGAAATGGCTTGCTCTTCTAATTTAGAGCCTTTGTCGTATTCCCATGCAGGGTAGCCGCCAGTGCGCTCTGCAGATACGCCAAGAGCTTTAGCAAGAAGCATCATTTTCTTAGTCAAGAATTCAAGGCTATTGCTGTTGGAGCTGCGGATGGAAATAATCACTTCTAGTGTATGGGCATTTTCACGAACGATGGCGATATTGTTAGATGTTTCCACAAGGTTTGGAATGGATTTGCTTACAGAGTGAACCCCATCTTGTGCAAGATAGATATATGTGATGAGTGCTTCTGCTGTGTCATCTGCATATACTACTTCTGGAGTTGCCACATCTTCTACTACGAATTTGAGACCTGGGTCTGCCACTTCATATTCATGTTGGTATTGTTTTTCTTGGTATGCTAGCAATGCTTTAATGGCGGATACATCTTCAGAGCGTACAGATAATACAGCTACAGATTTATATGGAATAGCATTATGCTTAACGCCACCTTCGAAGGACGCCAAGCTTACAGGATATTGTTGTTGAATATCATAGAGTACACGAGTTAATACTTGGTTGGAGTTTGCTCGTTGCTCGTTGATTTCGATACCAGAGTGACCGCCTTTAAGGCCAGTTACAGTGATGGACAAGCCCGCATCATAGCCTGGTTGGTTGTTATCGCGTAACAATGGAATGTTTACATGTACGTGGCAACCGCCAGCACAGCTAACAGTAAAGTCATGTTCTACCTCTGTATCAAGGTTGATGAGGTAATCACCAGTTACTTGACCTACTTTAAGCGCAAAAGCGCCGTCCATACCTGTTTCTTCGTTAGTAGTGAACAGTAATTGCATAGGGCCATGTTGTTGGCTTTCATCTTCGAGGATAGCGAGCATCATAGCAGCACCCATGCCGTTGTCAGCACCTAAAGTAGTGTGATCAGCACGCATCCATTCGCCTTCGATGATGTTAGCAATTGGATCTTTAGCAAAATCATGGTTAGAATCATGATCTTTTACACACACCATGTCGATATGACCTTGCAAGATGATACTTGGGCGGTTTTCATATCCTGGAGATGCAGCTTTTTTGATAACTACATTGAAGATTTCGTCTTGGTGAACTTCAAGACCTAAGTTTTTAGCGAAGTTTACGATGTAATCACTAATGCCTTTTTCATTGCCAGATTCGCGAGGAATTTGGCTCATTTCTTTAAAAATTTCTAATACGCGTTTTGCTTGAACGATTGTTTCCATTATGGTACCTTTCATTCTCTTGTAAATCATATATGTATTATCTAATAAAAGTCCTTATAACTAGCGGTATACAACAAGGGCCTAAGTGAATGATTAGTTTGCTTAGATCGCTTGTTTTCTCCTCTTATAGTAATGACTTTCACAGACATACATAGGGAATATATAAATAATATAGTATATATATAGTTATATCACAAGAATGATTATTAGCATAGCTAATGCAGAGACTAGCTATATAAGAATTATATTGTATAATGAGTGTATACGATTAACGATTTAATAAATCCATTCGATTTTAGAAGGTTGGTGAACTAATGCAACATGACAGTCGCAATATCAGTATGCTTATGGATTTTTATGAGATGACCATGGCACACGGCTACTTTACGAAACAAGAAAAAATGGATCGCGTCGCATTTGACGTTTTCTTTAGACGCAATCCAGACAAGGGTGGCTTCGCCATTTTTGGTGGTCTCGAGCAAATCGTTGAGTACATTTTGAATCTACACTTTGATGAAAGTGACATTGCTTATTTGCGCGACCAAGGCATTTTTAGTGATGAATTCTTAGACTATTTGAAAGAGTTTTCCTTCACAGGCGACGTGTACGCATTCCCGGAAGGCTCTATCATTTATCCCAATGAACCGGTGATTACTATCGTAGCACCTCTCATAGATGCACAAATCGTAGAGACTGCAGTGCTTACTATGATGAACCATCAATCCTTAATTGCTACAAAAGCTAACCGTATTGTTCGTGCCGCAGATGGTCGAGTGGTAGCCGATTTTGGAGCTCGTCGAGCTCATAATGTGGATGCTGCCGTGTATGGAGCGCGCGCTGCTTATATTGGCGGTGTAGCATCCACTGCAACGGTATTAGCGGGACAACAATTTGGTATTCCTGTGAGCGGTACTATGGCCCACAGTTGGGTTATGTATTACGGCTCTGAATATGATGCCTTCAAGGCTTATGCTGAGGTGTATCCAGATAATGCGGTATTCCTTGTAGATACTTATGATGTATTAAATTCTGGTGTACCAAATGCGATTCAGGTTGCTAAAGATGTATTAGAACCTATGGGGAAACGCTTGAAAGGCATTCGCCTTGATTCTGGTGACCTTGCATATTTGGCTAAAAAAGCACGTCGCATGCTAGATGATGCAGGATTGGAGGATTGTAAGATCATGGCTTCTAATAGCCTTGATGAATATACGATAACATCTCTCCTCCTTCAGGATGGTCCTATCGATATCTTTGGGGTAGGTGAAAGACTCATCACCTCTAAGAGTGATCCTGTATTTGGCGCTGTATATAAGATTGCAAGCGTTGAGAAAGATGGTAAATGGGAACCTCGTATTAAGATTTCTGAGGCCGTTGAAAAGATTACAAATCCAGGTCTTAAAAAGGTGTACCGCGTATACAATGAAAAGGGGCGTGCCATTGCCGATCTATTAACATTATTACGCGAAGTACCTGACACAGCAGAGCCATATCGCTATATTAACCCAGAGCAACCTTGGCGTGAATTATACTTTGAAAACTGTACTTTCAAAGAAATGAAAGAGCTCATTATCAAGGATGGTAAATTGATAAAAGAGTTACCAACCCTTGAGGAAATTCGTCAATATGTTAAAGATCAATTGACTAATGAAATTTGGCCTGAGGAACAACGTTTTGAAAATCCTCATCGTCATTACCTTGATATGAGCCCAAGCTATTATCAATTGAAACTTGATTTATTGAACCGTATTTATCGGAAAAAATAGGAGGGCCTATGTTAGAAAATCCACAAGCTACAAAGGATGCCCTCATTCAATGGATTCGAGATTACTTTAGTCAAAATGGCCCTACTTGCAGTGCCGTTGTCGGTATCTCGGGAGGTAAGGATTCAACTATTGTAGCCGCTCTTTGCAAAGAAGCCTTAGGGGCAGATCGAGTAGTAGGTGTTCTCATGCCTAACGGCGTTCAATCCGATATCGACGATGCCAAGGCTGTAGTAGAGCATTTAGGCATTCCTCATATAACGGTTAATATTGGTGTTGCTTACGAAGCCTTAACACAAGCTATTGTTCAAGGTGAAGGCTATGACGTTGTAACGGGTAGAAACGATTTGTCTCGAGATGCAGCTATTAACACGCCACCTCGACTACGAATGACGACACTTTATGCAGTGGGGCAAAACTTGCCGAATGGCGCTCGCGTAGCTAATACTTGTAATGGTTCTGAAGATTATGTGGGATACTCCACCAAATTTGGTGATAGTGCAGGTGATTTTAGTCCTCTTGCACAACTCGTTGTAGAAGAGGTTCGTCAAATTGGAAGACTTCTTGATATTCCGTCCTACTTAGTCGATAAAGTGCCCAGTGATGGCCTCAGTGGTCAATCAGATGAGGATAAATTAGGATTTACCTATGCTGTGTTGGACCGCTATATCAGGACTGGTGAAATTGAGGATTTAGCTACGAAGGAACGTATTGATCGTTTGAACCGCATCAATAAGCATAAGCTCGAGTTAATGCCATCTTTTGCTCCAAAACGTTAAGTGACAGGAGAGTTACAATAGATTATTTACTTATATAGTGATAGTGGAGGTAATATGGAGAAGAAAATCGCTTTGATTGGCACAGGTGGAACGATTGCAGGAAAAGGTGCTTCCGATACAGATTTGACGGGTTATACAGCAGGTGTGCTTGGGCTTGATGAAATCTTAGCCTCTGTACCTGGCACAGAACCATATGGCCCATATACATATACTCAATTTAGTAATATTGAAAGCTCCGATATTACCGTAAAACACTGGTTAGACTTGTCTAAGCTAGTGCAACAATTAGTTGATCAAGATGATATTGGCGGTGTTGTTATTACTCATGGCACAGATAGCATGGAGGAAACAGCGTACTTCCTTAATCTTACTGTACATACTGATAAACCAATTGTCGTTACTGGGTCTATGAGACCAGCCGGTGCTATTAGTGCAGACGGTCCTATTAACCTATTACAAGCTATTCAAGTGGCAAGAACTCCTGAAACTGCAGGCAAAGGTGTTGTAGTCGTTCTAAATGGTTATATTGATGGAGCACGTGATGTATCTAAATGTAATACGACGAATGTAGCAACCTTTGATAGTCCATTAGTAGGACATCTTGGTATTGTACAAGATGGAGTAGCTCATTATTATAAAGCGTCTACTCGTTGTCATACTAAAGATTCTGAGTTCGATGTGAACGATCTAAAAGAATTGCCACGGGTAGTGATTTTAACTTGCTATGGTGGTATGGATGATATGGTGCCTATGAGTGTGGTAGCTACCAATCCAGATGGCTTGATCTTAACTGGTCTTGGTCATGGCACAATTCCACAAAATGTACGCCAAATTACTCAAAATACATCATTCCCAACTATACGTGCCTCTCGTACGGGCAGTGGTATGGTATCTGCGGTTCCTCAAGATACATTGGCAGGGTATCTCGTAAGTGACACTTTGAGTCCACAAAAGGCTCGCATTCTATTAATGTTAGGTCTTACAAAAACTAAAAATCTTAAAAAGTTACAACAATTCTTCTATACATATTAATGGAAATTGAAATAGAGTCTCAAAATTTAATTTGATATTCATTTTCAACTGTTATATTATGTATAACAGTTTTATATGCAATAAACCGCACATCCCGATCGCCTAGGATGTGCGGTTTTATTTCTGTATAGATTTATCAAAGGCTCTGCTTACTCAGCGCCAATAGCGTTTGATAGCGCTCTTTGCACGCCTACATAGACTGCCTTGGCTAAAGTATCGCCAAAGAGGGAGAAGGAGCCTGCGTCGGTTAAGACGTCTCCATTTGTATCGATGGTGAGAATGACGCCATCTGTAGAAGTACCTGTAGCAGTGGAGTTACGTTCTTTTGTGAGTGCCTCAGGAATATCCTCATTGATAAATGGATAGAGTTTCACACTTTCAGCGTCCCAATCTTGGAGGGCTGCAGTTTTAGCCTCTGTAATGGTCATGATTGCTTTCACCATGGCGCTATCAGTTAAGGCCTTATTCGTAAAGACGAGGATGTTGATTGTGCCAGGCGTTACAAATTCCCCGTCCCGCTCTTCATAGCAATAGCCTGTGCCTGCACGATGAGCTGTTTTTTCGTACCCTGCTGTAACGATAGTTTCTACGATAGTATCTTTTTCTTCGACCTTGGCGTAGGCGTGGAGTGTCATTGTAGCAGATGTGAGAAGTGCTGTACTGAAATGGACTGGCGTATCAATTTGCTCGAACTCTTGGGCTAAATAGTTGGCTACCGAGCCACCTGGTAAATCCCGTTCTGTTTCGATTTGGTATGTTAATTGTTGGTTGCGCACGGCGAGTGTGTGGTGATAACCACCGTTTAATTGTCCGCTAGACAGGGAATAGTGAATATCATCAAAGTGCACTGTAACGGAGTGTAGCTCCTTGGTTATATAACCACCTGTAGCAAGTTCTTGTGGTGCTTCATATGGATTGTTGAACATGTAAGTCTCCCTAAATTAATTATTTACTCTCTATATAGTTAAATATGATATACTGTATATTCTTATATCTATATTCTTTACAATATATTGGTTTATAATACTATTATAAGCATATATGTTATAGGAGAAATTATATCATACTTTACTATTAAATTTGGTATACTAGCAAGGGACCAAATAATAAATTAATAGTAGATAATAAATAGAAGCTAATAAATAGAAGCTAATAATAGCTAAAATACTTGAGGAGGTTTATATGGGAGAACTTTGGACGGACATGTCAGCGATGTTGTTTGATGATGCTAATGTATTGTTACATTTTAGAGAGTGGTTTTTTAGCCAGGCTGGTAATTTTTTAATAGCCTTAATTATATTCTTTGTAGGTAGACACCTGATTCATTGGGTGCAACGTATTGCAGAACGCTTGATGACTCGTGCTCAATATGATGCGGCGGCGATGAGTTTCGTAAGCCAAATCATTTACTATGTGTTGTTAGTAGGGCTTATTTTGATTTGTGTTAGTCAGTTAGGCGTGCCTACTACTAGCTTTGTAGCGGCCTTTGGTGCCTTTGGTTTAGGTATTGGTTTAGCCTTGCAAAACAACTTGTCTAACTTGGCTTCAGGCCTATTGATTTTACTATTTAAACCATTCCGTGCAGGTCACTACATTTCTGTAGGTAATGTTGAAGGTTATGTACAAGCTGTTCAATTTATGAATACCATCATTACTACAAAGGATCAAAAACGAGTATATATACCGAACTCACAGTTAACATCTAATCCAGTAACGAACTTCACGTATATGAAAGAGCGTATAATTCCTTTTATGTTTGATATTGGCTATGACAACAATCATCATGAAGCGATTCAAGTTTTGAAAGATGTGTTTGCTGCTGAGAAACGTGTATTAAATAGTAAAAACATGGAAATCGGCATCAGAGAGTTTGGGGATAATTCCGTTCGTATTGGTGCGTTTGCCCGTGTTAAAACGGGGCATTATTGGGACGTTTATTATGCTATTATGTCTGATGTGAAAGATGCCTTCGATGAACATAATATCGATATTCCATATCCACAACGTGTTGTACATGTGCAACATGTAAAAGCGGCATCAGTGGAATCTGATATGGCGTTACATAGTGAAACGAAAAATCTTAAATCTTAGTTGTAAAGAAGTCGGTTGCCTTTATTATAAGCGCTGGGACTAAGATTAGATTTAGCTGCTATATTAGTTGTTATACGTATATATTTTTATTTTTTGTATGTATTTGAATATTTTAGGATGAAGATTTAAATAAGTATGGCCTAATGCTTACTTATATAGAAAGAGAAAACTATGTTTAAAGGCTTTAAAAAGGTAGCGCTGGCGGCTACCTTTGCAGTGATGGCTGTACTTGGAGCCGTAGGAAGTGCTCAAACCGCATTAGCAGCGTACATCGCACCACCTGCTACAGTCGGTGAGGCGGTTGTCCTCATAGATGCAGATACAAAGGAAATTTTATTTGCTAAAAATCCTGATAAATGGATGCACCCTGCCAGTACTACAAAAATGGTTACCTTGTTAACTGCACTAGAGCTTAAAGGTACTCAACTTGATGAATTAGCTACTATTAGTAGTTATGCAACGAGCATGGAAGAATCTAATCTAGGCGTTCGTGTAGGCGATCAAATTACATTAGAAGCTGTTCTCGAAGGCATGATGGTTGCTAGCGGCAATGATGCGGCTGTTGTAGTAGCAGAAAATGTAAGTGGCTCTGTAGAAAGATTTGGTAAGGATATGACTCGTATTGCTGCCAAAGCAGGCGCAAAGAATAGTGTGTTCTTAAATCCCCATGGATTAACTCAAATGGGGCACCACTCTACGGCACGTGACTTGGCGATGATTGCTGCGTATGGTATGAAATACCAAATGTTCCGCGATAAGGTTGCTAATGATTACTATAAGGTGCCATACCAAAATCGCGCACCCGTAACAATTCGTACAACGAATCACTTCATTCGTAACAAATATCCTGGCGCCAATGGTTTGAAAACTGGCTTTACGAATGCGGCAGGAGAATGCTTGATCGCATCTGCTACGCGTGACGGTCATACTATGATTGTTGTTATGCTTAACGATGATAACCGTTGGGATGAAGCGGTGCAATTCCTTGATTATGGTTTTAAATTACGCGGTGTAATTTAATAGATTTTTAATTAGAGTATTCCTTGAATGCGTCTAGTAGAACTTATGTTATATAGTTAACTTAATGATATTAAAATAGGTCCTGCTATGCAGGACCTATTATGTAATGGGGGATATATGAGTTCATTTTTTGCCTTTTTAAAACGCATGCGCTTTATCAATCGATGGAGCCTTATGCGCAATACAGAAACAGAAAATATTCAAGAGCATAGCCTTGAAGTGGCTATGGTAGCTCATAACTTGGCAGCTCTGAAGAATGAATACTTCGGTGGCGATGTAGATATTAATAAAGTGGCTGTTATTGCTATGTACCATGAGGTGAGTGAAATTTTCACAGGAGATATGCCCACACCGATTAAATATTTTGATCCGAAGTTGCGTCAGCTCTATGGTGAAGTTGAATCTTTAGCGCAAGAAAAAATGCTCTCCACCTTGCCAGAACGATTGCAATCTATTTATAAGCCTATAATCGTAGATGCTGAAGATAGTCCTGAATGGCCTATCGTAAAGGCAGCAGATACGATTTCAGCGTATATGAAGTGCGTCAAAGAGCTCAAGGCAGGGAACGATGAGTTTAAAGAAGCCCATGACTCTATCTTGGTGAAACTAAAAGCTCTCCATATGCCTGAGGTAGATATGTTCCTTGAAACCTATATGCCAGCCCTTGGTAAGAGCTTAGATGAGCTAAACTATTACGAAATAAAATAATGATTAACTAAATAACGAAATAAAAGAGACGATCATGATCTGCACCCAAAAAAATTGTGTCCAATTTTTGGGGTGCAGTTCACAAAGGTCGTCTCTTTTTATTTGGCAAAACACTCAAATCTCCTACGCATGTGACTATTTAGTATGCTTTTTAGATTCAATAATTTCTTGATTCCGCATCAATATTTTTTTGCCACGCCAGGAGAAGGCGCGGTGACCGTATCTAGCTTTGAATTCTTTATTGGTTAGGGTGTCAAGTTCTTCTATATTAATAAAGGGCTCAATCGCTTGGAATTCTGGAATTGGTGTGGTAGGAATATCTTTATTGTGGGGGCACACTTCTTGGCACACGTCACAGCCAAATACGAGGGGCGTTTTAGCAATGATATGCTCCTCCTCTGAAGTAAGTTCTCCCTTTTTCTGAGTTAAATAGCTTTTACATGTGTCGTATTTAAACTCATCATGGCCTAAGCATTGACCTAGACATGCTGTAATGCAGCGATTACAGCCCATACAGGACTGGTTGAGAGGGGTATTGGGTTCAAGCTCTAAGGTTGTTAAAATCGTGCCGATAACCACATAAGAACCCCATTTAGGACTGATGAAGCAATTATTTTTGCCGTAAAACCCGAGACCTGCTAAGTAAGCCATGTAACGATCGGCTAAAGGGGAGGTGTCACAATGAATAGAAAACTGTGCGTCTCTATTCATTATTTGTAATTTTTCAATAAGTTTTTTTAAATATTCATTGACGACTAGGTGGTAATCTGTGGCCCATGTATAGCGAGATAAATTGGAAGGTCCTTGGTACTCCACATGGTATGGAAAAAGACAAACAATTGCACTTTTAGGGGTAAAAAGCGTTGTTCCTAATAGTCTTTCTTCTACATTGGCTGCCGTAAAGGGGCATGGATTACTTTCGTATAAAATGGATTTTGCATTCTCAGGTAGTGGCCAAGAGGTAATACCGCATTCATAAATATTCAGTTCTTTGCAAATTTCTTGTAAATTTATATATTTCATCGTAGATTTCATAGCGAATTATTGGTACAATTAAAGTATAAGAAACGTGAGGAATTCTATAGATTCTGATGAGTTCCTGCTAGGTTTGTAGTTTGATGATATTTGTATTTTTATAGTTATCATCTAAGTTCTTTTAGTATTAGTATACCATTGAGAGGACAGATTATGTTAGCATTTATGAAAGTATT
>ERZ773066.885-NODE-885-length-16033-cov-51.782576_pt1 | contig 16033 bp, 11 predicted proteins | sample MGYA00580573_ERZ773066 | MGnify/ENA primary metagenome ERZ773066 (study PRJEB29015, sample SAMEA2738128) | human oral metagenome | biome: human oral; feature: human-associated habitat; material: saliva | place: China | collected 2203 ... | reverse complement strand
GCGCCCGCCACTGGGGCCACTGTCTCTGCTGCCTCTGCGGCCCTGGCCGCCCCTGCTGGCGACGCCGTCGAGCTAGCCGCCAGCGACGCCGTCGCCACCCCGGACGCCGCCGCGCCCGTCCCGCCCTCCCCGGTGCTACCCGAAAACCTAGCCACCTTACTGACCGCCGTAGTAATCATGACCCTGGGGCTGCTGGTCTCCCCCATCACCTGGTCGCACCACTGGGTGTGGGGACTAGCCAGCGTGGTGGCGCTAATCGCGGTGGCGCTACGGCTAAAGTCCGCACCCCTGGCCGCTGTGGCCCTAGTGCAGGGAGCATTATTCATCATGGCCCCGCACTGGTGGTTCTCCCACGGGCAGGTTAACGAGCTGCACTGGAACGTGGTAGAGCAGCTGGTGGGCTCCTCCTACACCCTGGCCGCTATCGCCTCTGGCGTAGCCCTGGCCTGGGCGTTACCGGTGCAGGCAACAGCTCGACTAGGCTGGAACTCCTTAAGGAGAACCAATGCCCCTATCTGACTTGGCACGACGCGGTGAAGAACACTTCCATCGCCACGTGATTCCGCGACTACGCCGCGCTGGTTGGCGCCCGCGAGCAGTGGCCTATGACGGCTACGGCTCGGCCACCATGGTGCGCGTAATTGCGCGCGTAGTGATGCGCCCACCCGGCGCACCCGCCGAGGGCCCACTATTCCAGCACATCCCTGAGGATTTGCCTTCTATCACCCAGCTGCGTGAAGCTGCCATGGCTTCACTGCTAGACGCCCAGCGCGGCTGGCGTTCCTTCATTGATATTCCCGTGCCGTTCATCCCCTTCACTGTGAAGGTGGGTGGGCGCAAACTCTCCGCACAGGCAGACCGGGGCGGCTATATCGACGTCGTCATCCGTAACCACAACCTCAAACCCGGCTGGCATGAAGCCACCATCACCGGCCCCGCCATGGACACAATCAAAGCCCCCGTGCTGATCATCCCTGACGGGCCACAGCTGGGCGTGGTGTGCGACATCGACGACACCGTAATGGTCACTCACATGCCGCGTGCCCTGGTGGCCAGCTGGAACGCTTTCGTTAAGCAGTCTTTTGCGCGCCAAGCCGTGCCGGGCATGGCCGCACTGCTCAACCGGGTACAAAAAACCAACCCGGGCGCGCCGGTAATCTACCTGTCTACCGGCGCCTGGAATGTGGTGCCCACTTTGCGTAACTTCTTTGAACGCAACCACTTCCCGCGCGGCCCCATGCTCATGACCGACTGGGGCCCCACCAACACCGGCTGGTTCCGCTCAGGCCTGGAACACAAACGCACCCAGCTGCGTCGCCTAATGATTGACCTGCCTGAGGTAAAGTGGCTACTAATTGGCGACGACGGCCAGTTTGACCGGATCATTTACGGCGACCTTGCCCACGACCACGGCGACAAGGTGGAGGCTATAGCTATCCGTAAACTGACCTCATCAGAGCATGTTTTAGCGGGTGGTAACCACGTGGCCCTGGCTGAGCCGCAGGTGCGCAGCCTCAAACAGTCCGGCGCCCTGGTGGTCAGTGGCCGCGACGGCTTCACTTTGGCCCGTAAACTGCCAGCCTCGCTGGTAGGCCCTCAACCGTAAGGAGAACAAAATGGCTAGCAAGCTCCCGTTTCTGATTGGCCTGACCGGCGGCTATGTGCTGGGCACCCGCGCCGGGCGTGCCCAGTACGAAAAGATTAAGGCCGCCGCTGGGCGTGTGGCGGAAACTCCCGCCGTACGCAACCGCGTGGATTCGACTAAGGCTAAGGTTTCCGACGCCGTCAAGCGCCAGGGTGAAAAAGTCACCGACAAGGTGGTTGAGTCGGTTAAGGAGCGCCTATTTGGTGGCTCTGGGCAGTCCAACTCCACTCCCGTGGCCGTGCCCGAAGCCCAGGTGCGCCCGCTCAACTGAGCGCCTGGCAGACACCCTGACAGCGTCTAAGGTTTCTTAGCTGCCCAGGTCTAATACTCCCGTGCGCCGGGCCTGTTCATTCAGGCCCGGCGCACGCTTGTTTTGAATTAGTGCACTCCTGCTTGGTATTAGCTCCAGCTCTAGTTTGGAGTTAGGAACTACCTGGTTTAGTTACAACCCTATTTAGAAGCCGTACACTTCGTGGCTGTTGTGGTTAACCAGCTGGCACATTTGCTCTAGGCTCAGCTGGCGCAGCTGCGCCAAGGCGGTTAACGTCACCGGCAACAGGTAAGAGCCATTAGGCATACCCCGGTAAGGGGTGGGCGGCAGGTAGGGGGCATCGGTCTCCACCAGCAGCAACTGCTGCGGCATCACCGCAATTGCGGCGCGCAGTTCCCGGTTAGATTTGTAAGTCACCGGCCCCGCCACTGAGGCATACCAGCCGTGCTCAGCACACACCTGGGCCATAGCCTCATCCCCACTAAAGCAGTGGAAAACCGTGCGCTCAGGGGCGCCGTCGGCAAGCAAAACCTCAATGCACTCACGGTGAGCCTGGCGGTCATGGATCTGCAACGGCAAACCCAGCTCTTTAGCCAGAGCGATATGGGCGCGGAAAGACTCACGCTGCGCCACGCCCCCACGCGGGCCGGTACGGAACAAATCCATGCCGGTCTCCCCCACCGCCACCACAATTTCGGGGTTTTCACGGCAGGCCCGCTCCACCTGGGCCAAGGCGGCGTCGAGATCATATGCGCCATGGTGCGCCTCAAAACGCGGCTGCAAACCATCAGGGCCCACCTCGCTGACGCCCGCATGCAGCACCGCCTCATTAGGGTGAATCGCCAGCGCCACCTTCACCCCCGGCAGCTGTCGGGCCAGCTCCAGCGACGGCGCAAAAGCGGGCAGCTCGCAGGCACTAGTGATCATGCGGTCCACTCCCACCGCCTGGGCCCGCTCCACCAGCTGCGCGGCGCTAAGCGGGCCGGAAGCAGCCGCCGCCCCCGGCCCCTCAGTGGGCGAAATCGGCAAGTGGGTGTGGTTATCCATAACCGCCTGCGGCAGGCGGGCAATATTTTCCAGCGCCGGCCAATCGCTCGGCTTACGTTTAGACACTTTGTTCTCCCTGGTAGATGAGGGTGGCCCCCGGTTTAATAGATGGGGGCAGAGCCCGGTTAAGGGCGCAAGTTACATGCACGTGCCCTCGGCGCTACCAGTTACGGCTAGCACCGAGGGCACAGCTAGTTTCTAGGCGGCTCAGGCGCCGGTGACGTCGTCGGCTACCTGCCCGGCGTAACGGGCCAACTCCTGCTCAATGATGGCTTCATCCAGTTTCACAAACACCGGGGTGGGCTTGCCTACGGGCGTGCCCGGGGTGACTGGGTGACGCTCCCAGGTGGGGGCGGTGGTGTAGTCACCGGTGATGATCGGGTAGGACTTGCGCCCTGCGAAGTCTGCCGGCAGCACCTGCGGGTCCAGCTCGGTTACTTCCTCAATTACCGGCATGGGGGCTACCTGGCCGTCCCCACCCATTACGCGGTCGACGTCGTTAGCGGCGTGCGGCAGGAAGGGGCTGAGCATCAGGTTCAAGTCAGCCACTACCTGGGCCAACACGAACAGAATGGTGCGTAGACGCTCCTGCTGGTCTTCACTCTTGAGCTTGAAAGGCTCAGTCTCAGCGATGTAGCGGTTGGCTTCACCCACCAGGCGCATGGCTTCGCTCAGGGCGGCCTTTTGGCGGTGGTGCATGATCAGGTCACCCACGGTCTTAAAACCGCGTTCCACCTCAGATAGCAGCGAGCGGTCTTCAAAAGTGAACTCGCCTGGCTCGGGGATCTGCCCGAAACGCTTGTGGATCATGGAGGCGGTGCGGTTGACCAGGTTACCCCAGGCAGCCACCAGCTCAGAGTTGGTGCGGCGCACGAACTCAGCCCAGGTGAAGTCAGCGTCAGCGGTTTCCGGGCCGGCAATAGAGATGAAGTAACGCAGCGCGTCAGCCTGGTAGCGGCTGAGCACGTCACGCACATAAATCACGATGCCATGCGAGGAGGAGAACTTCTTGCCCTCCATGGTTAGGAACTCGCTGGAAACCACTTCGGTGGGCAGGTTTAGCTGTCCGAAGGGGTTGTGGTCGCCGCCGCGTGAGCCCTTACCGTTTTGGGCCAGCATTTCAGCAGGCCAAATCTGGGAGTGGAAAACAATGTTGTCTTTACCCATGAAGTAGTAGGTCAGGGCGTCGGGGTTGTTCCACCACTGGCGCCAGGCCTCGGGGTCGCCGCTGCGGCGCGCCCACTCAATGGAGGCAGACAGGTAGCCGATTACGGCGTCGAACCACACATACAGGCGCTTGCCAGGCTGGTCATCCCAGCCGGGGATCGGGATACCCCAGTCAATGTCGCGGCTCATGGCGCGCGGACGGATTTCCTTGAGGATGTTCTGGGAGAACTTAATGACGTTGGGGCGCCATGTGCCCGAGGCTTCACGCTCATCTAGCCACTCACCTAGGGCGTCGGCTAGCGCCGGCAGGTCCAGGAACCAGTGGTTGGATTCGATGAACTTGGGGGTTTCGCCGTTGATGCGGCTGCGGGGGTTGATCAGGTCAGTGGGGTCGAGTTGGTTACCGCAGTTGTCGCACTGGTCGCCACGGGCGCCGTCGGCTCCACAAATGGGACAGGTGCCTTCAATGTAACGGTCGGGCAGGGTGCGGCCGGTGGAGGGTGAGATGGCTGAGCGGGTGGTGCGCTCAATCATGTAACCGTTGTCGCGCACGGCCTCGAACATTTCACGCACAACCCGGTAGTGGTTACCGGTGGTGGTGCGGGTAAATAGGTCATAGGACAGACCCAGGGCAACCAGGTCCTCAACAATGAGGCGATTGTTTTCGTCTGCTAGTTCGCGGGCGCTAACTCCAGCTTCGTCGGCGGCCACCAGGATGGGGGTGCCGTGCTCGTCAGTGCCGGAGACCATGAGCACGTCATAGCCAGCCATTCGCATGTAGCGGGAGAAAACGTCTGAGGGGACACCGAAACCGGCTACGTGGCCAATGTGGCGTGGCCCGTTCGCATAGGGCCAGGCAACAGCTGAAAGAATGTGCGTCATGGCCCCTAGTTTACTGGCTTTGGCCTGATTTGCCCGAACCGATATTTTGCTTGCGCCGCCTGGTAAGCGGTGGCCTCACTGCCGACGGCGCCTGGTTTGGCACCCTAGTGCCGACGGCGCCCGGCGGCTTTGCGTTTTGCTTGCGCCGCGTTCTTGTCTGGCCCGCTGTTTTGGCGACGGCGCCCGGCGGCTTTAAATGTGCACATGCGGCTCAGGGTTTGGGTTAGACTCTGCCCAAGCACACAGTTTTAAGGATTCACTATGGCCAGTGACGAAAAAATTGATGCAAGCGCGAGCAACGCAGCTAGCAAGGCGCCTAGAAGCGTGCCCGATAATATCGACGAACTATTCGATGCCCTAATGGACACAATCCCCGAGATTGATCCAGAAGCGGCCGAAGCAAATGAGCCAAAAACACTTTGGCGACGCATCTCAGATTGTTTCTGGTACTGCGACAGCTCAATGTTCATGATTATTTTCGGGTTATTCCCATTCACACTAGGCCTAGCAATAGCTGCCCCATTATTTGGAAGCTTAGCCATCCCTGCGTACGCTACTTTCGAGGGGAGTACTACTAAGAGCATTTATCTTGAGGCTGGCAAAACTTATAGTCTATACACCAGAAACCCAGACTCCCTTCCCTATTGCTTTTTCGTAGACTCAAAAGGAAATAACTTACCTACAGAAACTTGGGAGGGCGGCTATTCTTACTCATTCATAATATATCTTTATGATTTTGGGCAAGTACGCCCCACAAAGTCTGACACCTACAAGTTTTTCTGCACAGACCAACAAGAACTAAAATATCAGTCATTTGCTGTAGCCGAAACTACCGCATTCCCTAGACCCCACGATATTTCGTCAGACATATGCTATAATCGACTCATAGTGTTTTCTGCTTTCACTATTGCACTACCCGGACTACTACTAATATCTGCAGGCACCATAAATCTTATTTTCAGGGGTCGTCGTAACGCGGCCCGTTCACGCGCATACAAGCGGTCACTACAAGGCACTGTTTAAGTTAGTTGTCAAGGGTACTAACCCCCTACCAGGCGGCTCTAGGTGCACTGATTATTCCGCTAGAGTTGTATCAGCAACCGATTTAAGGATTAGTCATGCCTGATAAGCAGCCCCAAGCCGCCACTAGTCTAGGTGCAGCCGACAGTGACCCATTCGCCCGCATCTACGCCAGCCCCGACACTAAAAACATTCACACCTCGGGTAGCTTCGGGCCAACATATCTGCAACCCCAGAAAGAGCTACAAACCCCAGAAAGAGCTACGCCACCACCCCGCCCATTATGGGCTGAAATAATTATCATATTTTTAAGTCTAATAATGATCGCAAATTTCGCTATCAACCTGACTTTATTTCTGCCAACCATAATCGCACCAAACCTAAACAGTTTCTCTGCAGACAACCCCAAGAGTGTCTACCTAGATAACAACAAAGAATACTATTTCTACATTAAAACCAACATTCAGACTATAGCCGACAAGACCAGCTGTGTAATCTCAGGCCCTGGAGACTACCAGGCCTCCATCATGGCACAGCCAGTAGACAGCGAGCTTGACATTGATGGTTACTACAAACTTGGCAGAATCTCTGCAAGTAAAACCGGTACTTATAGTTTTTCTTGCGTTAACCCTGATTTAAGCGGTTCGCACTCTTTTGCTGTAGCAGACACTACAGACAACTATTACGCTAAGACTCAAATATTGCTATTTATTGGCTATTTAATGGTAACCATCAGCGCAGCCATAATTTTATTAGAGACAGCTTTCATAGTTGCGAGTGTTTGTAACATTTGCTGCGCTTCTAAAGAGCGAGCCTCTAAAGAGCGTCGCCAGCTGCAGGCCGAGTTTCCCGCGCCTACGCAACTTTGACGTGCCACGCCAGCTGCGCCGTCGTCGCCCCCGCAGATAACGCAACCAGCATGGGCGCCGTCGTCACCACCCACGTAAAACGCCGAGCCCGGCAGCTATTCAGCTAGGCTTAGAACAGCAACCGATTTAAGGATTTAACATGCCGGACAACCAGTTCAATCCAGGACCGTACGGCTCCGCTAGCACCAGTTACAGCTCCGCCAGCGGCCCGAACCCGCAAAGCGCCCCCAGCGCGGCCACAACCTGGGCCTCCCCGGGGCAAAACGCCGGAATTTTGCCGCCCACGGACCAGAAAAGCCTGATCAGCAAGCCGGGCCTGGGGCTGTCAGTATTCTGGCTGGTTCTCGGGCTAATCACTTTGGCGGTGGGCGCGGGCCTGGCCTCACTGAACCTTACCGACGCCACACTGCCGTCTTTGTCATCTTTTTCTCCGGGCACATCCAAGAGCGCCCAGCTTGAGGCCAACCGGACTTACGCTTTCTATGCTGCCTCAACGAAGTTGGATTCCGCTCGCCAAACCTCCTGCGTGGTGTCTGGCCCCGATGGCTATAGCCCCACGGTAACCACCACCTCTGGCGAAGAGCTTAAGGTGAGCAGGAGCTACTACAAGGTGGCGACTTTCAGCCCCAATAAGTCGGGCAGCTACTCTTTTGCTTGCTCTCACCCCGCCAACATTGACCGTGCCGATGTTTTTGCTATCGCCGACATCACCGACACCACCACGGTCACCTCTAGTAATGACTTGATTTACGCCCGCATCTTTGTGGGCGCTGGTGCTTTCCTTGGGTTGGTGGGCCTGGGGCTGGGCATTTTTGGGGTCATTGCGCTTATCCGCAAGCTTAAGGCCCGCCGCAATTTCACAGATGGCCTGCCCGCACAGGGTGAGGATAGCGCTTCGGCTAGCTCCGGGGCTTTTAGCGGTTATGTGCCGACGACGCCGGGCCAGGCACCTTTGGGCTTCCAGGCACAGGGGGTTGCCTACCAGGGGCAGGACGCTGCTGCGGCGTCCCAGTGGGCTGCTGCGGGCGCTGGAGCCGCAGGTACTGCCGCCGCCGCCGCACCTCAGTGGGGTGCACCCCAGGGGCAGGCTTCTGCACAGAGTTCTAACTCCAGTGCGCAGGCCGCGAGCGCGCACTCTGCTCCACAGGTTCCCAACCCCTACGTAACCGCGCCAGCTCAAGCCAACCCCTACGTAACCGCACAAGCTCAGCAAGCTCCAGCGTCGCAAACAGCCCAGCCCGCACAGGCTCCTCAAGTACCGCAAGGCTACGGCCAGGTTCAGCCCGGTCAGCCGGTTCACGGGTACGGACAGCCAGTTCAGCCGGGCCAGCCCATCGAGGTCTACGGCCAGCAGGCCACCCAGCCGCTAAACCCCTACCTCACCCAACCGCAGGCACAGGCACAGGCACAGGCACAGGCAAGTGTCACACAAAGTGCCGCGCAGGCTGGCACCCCGGCTGGAACCCAGGTTGGTACTCCGGCCGGCGCTCATGCTGGTTCCCCTGCCACCGCTCAGGGTAACGCCCAGGCTGGTTCCCTTGCTGGTGCGCAGGGCCAAAATGCTGCCGGCTACTGGCCGGTGCCTAACTTTGCTCCGTCCGACCAAGCCGCTCAGCCCGGTCAGCCTGATCAAGCCGGTCAGCCTACCCAGGCGTCGCAGGGCTATGGACAAGTACCCCAGGGTTATGGCCAGACAGTACAACCGCAGGCTAACCCCTACGTAACCGCACAGGCTCAGCAGGCTCCGGCATCGCAAACAGCTCAGCCGCAGGGATACCCTCAGGCAGCGCAGCCCACGGCTCCTCAAGTACCGCAGGGTTACGGCCAGGTTCAGCCGGGCCAGCCGGTTCACGGGTACGGACAGCCAGTTCAGCCGGGCCAGCCCATCGAGGCTTACGGCCAGCAAGCCACCCAGCCGTTAAACCCCTACCTCACCCAGCCGCAACCACAGGCACAGGCACAGGCCCAGCCAAGTGTTGTGCCAAGCGCCGCCCAGGCAGCCCAGGGATATGGGCAGCAGGTGCAGGGATACGGTCAGGTACCCCAGGGATACAGTCGGCCAGCACAGCCGGTGCAGCAGCCCGCTCAGGTGCCTGGGGTAAGCCAGTTGGAGCACCCGAACCAGCCGGGCAGGCCTACTCAGCCTTTGCAGCCTACGAATGACACGCGGGTTATCGCCAGCCCGACTGACACCACCCAGGTGGTTTTCGAGCCGGCCAACCCGGTTTCTAAGCCAGCTGCTTCTCAGTCACCGGTCTCTGAGCACACTGGTGCAAATGAGGAGGTTGAGGAGACTGACCAGCGTCCTGTGGATGCCATGTACACGGATCCAACCCGAGTAATCAGCACCACCGAGGCCGCCAACCGCTACAACTAGTACAGATACACACAAAATCGTCCGTTCCCTATTAAAAATCCATGGGGTTTTATAGGGAACGGACGATTTTTCAGTATTTGTGGGCAGTGGCCTGGACTAGCAGTCCTACTCGGCCCTGTTCAGCCTCGCTTGGCCCTTAACTTGAGCCTTAACCTGCCCCTTAACCTGAGCCTTACTCGGCCTCGGCCAGCTCCACGCCAGCCTCAACCAGCTTGGCCTTGGCGGCCTCACCCAGCTCGGGGCTGACGGGCTCGGTCAGGTTGGTTAGCACCCGTACCTGGTAGCCCTTGGAAGCGGCGTCCAGCGCAGTGTCGCGCACGCAGTGCGATAGCGCCAGGCCCACAATGTCTAGGCTGTCCACCCCGGCGTCCTTAAGCAGCTGGTCCAAGCCCACACCGGCGTCGTCGACCCCCTCAAAACCAGAGTAGGCCGCCGCGTACTGGCCCTTCTTAACCGAAGCATCCGGGGCCAGGTCCGCCAACGCCGGGTGCAGCTGCGCGTTAGCAGTGCCAGCCACGCCGTGCTTGGGCCAAGTGTCCACGAAGTCGGGCTGGTCGCTGAAGTGCGTGCCCGGGTCAATGTGCCAGTCCTGAGTGGTTGCCACCAGCGCGTATTCCTTGCGGTGTGCGGGCACGTAGGCGGCCACGCGCTCGGCGACGGCGTTGCCTCCCACGATGGGCAGCTCCCCGCCCTCGCAGAACGTGGGCTGCACATCTACCACGATTAGTGCTCGAGTCATTTTCTTCTCCCTATGGTTGCGGTTTTTCCCTTAGGTCTTTGGAGGCCGGTGGCCGACCAGGCCGGCCGGGTTGGGCGGCCGGCCGGGCAGCTAGGGCCGCCTGGTACAGCTCATTTTTGCGCAGGCCGTGGGTTTGGGCCACCTGCGCGGCCGCCTGTTTGAGGCGTAGTCCCTGGTCAGCTAGGGTTAGCACCTGGTCTACTACCTGTTCGACGCCGACGCTAGCCCCCGCAGAGCCGGCAACTACCAGCACAATTTCTCCCCGCGCCCCCTCGGCGGTGGCCGCGACCAGCTCATCTAGGCTGGCGCGCAGTACTTCTTCATGGGTTTTGGTCAGTTCCCGACACAGTGCCGCACGGCGCTGCCCACCGAAAGCTTTGGCCAGGTCAGTTAGGGTTTCGTGGACACGTCGGGGGGATTCGAAGAAAATCAGGGTGTGGGCGTCGCTGGCCAGTGAGCTTAGTAGCCGGGCACGCTCGCCGCTTTTACGCGGCAGGAACCCTTCAAAACTGAAACGGTCGCTGGCCAGGCCTGATAGCGCCAGTGCGGTGAGCACTGCGGAAGGGCCGGGGGCCACGGTAACCGGCACGTCGGCGTCGATAGCGGCGTTGACCAGGCGGAATCCTGGGTCGGAAACCGAGGGCATACCGGCGTCGGAAATCATCAGCACGCTGGAACCGCCGCGCGCGGCCTGCAGCAGCTGCCCGGAGCGTTCGCGCTCGTTGTGTTCATGGAAGGCCAGCAGCCGGCCGCCAATTTTTACACCTAGGCGCTGGGCCAGGTTCAGGGCGCGGCGGGTGTCTTCAGCGGCGACGACGTCGGCCAGGGCCAGGGCGGCCATCAGGCGCGGCGAGGCATCGCCACGGTTGCCGATAGGGGTTGCGGCCAGGGTGATTGTGCCCCGAGCGGGGGCGTATTCGGCCAGGTCAAGGCCCTGCGCTGGGCCGGGCGCAGAGTTGGCAGGCAGTGCTTGCTCTACCTCGCTGGCATGGGCCGGTTGCTCTCCTTCGCCGGCAGGGGCCGACGACGCAGGCGCGCCCAGCGAGCCGGCGGCGGGAGCCTCCAACTCACTTGCAGCAGGGCTTGGCACTTCTTGATTGGGCGCCATATAACCTTCCCCTTTTAGATACAGGCAAAATCATCCTTCACCTATAAAAATATGCGTTTAAATCATAGGCGACGGACGATTTTGCCTGTATTTGTAGATCATGCCTGTACTTACAGATTCTGTCTGCATTCACAGACTGTACCTGCAAACAACAGTGCAGCCGGCTTAGACCCAGCTCTTAAACAGCATGTGCCAGAACCAGAAGTTGTAGTCCACTACCTGCGCGGTCCATATCGGCCACCACAGGAAGGCAAACACAACCGCCGCCAGCGCAATAATGCCGGTCAGTATCAGGCCCATGAACATCGAGGGCTCATAGTCCTTACCCAGCACCTGTCCCCCGCCAAGGTAGGCACCCAGGTTGTCTTTCAAGTTACCTTGAGCGTTCGTCTCCTTGGTGGCGACGTCGTCGCTTGCGTCAGCCCCAGAGGCGTCAGCCCCAGCAGCGTCGGCCTCCCCAGATCGGCCCGCAGCCCCAGCAGAACCAGAAGCCCCCGTACCAGCGCCCACGCCAGCCCCAACAGAACCAGCCGTAACCACGCCGTCGCCGTCGAGTAAGCCAATTGCCCAGCCCAGCGCCACAGTCAGCGCCAAAACCACGAACGGCACGAAAGCTACCGTGTAGAAAGTGAAAATAGTGCGGTCCCAGTACATGAACCAGGGCAGGTACAGGCCAATGTAACCAGATAGCACCACCCAGCCGCGCCAGTCGCGCTTAAGCGCCACATAGGCAACCACCGCAAATACTGCCACGAAAGCCGCCCACCAGATCGGGATGTTACCGATCGAGGTGATAGCCCTCACGCAGTTACGGGTGTCGCAGTGGTAGGCGTCGGCTCCCAAGGTGTCATTGGACTGCCAGTAGAAGGAGGTGGGTCGCATCTGTAGCAGCCAGCCGCTGGGCTTAGCCATGTAGCTGTGGGGGGTGGATAGGCCCACGTGGAATTCGTAGATGGCGCGGTGGTATTCGATAAAGTCCGCGATCGAATCGGGCAACCAGGAGCCGCGCCCAGCTGCGCGCTCAGCCGCCGCCCAGCCATGCTTGTAGGCGCTGGGGTTCATGAACCAGCCGAACCAGCTAAGCAGGTAGGTCACCCCTGCCACGGGCACAAGCCGCATAAAGTTACCCCAGCCGCGTGAAACCAGGGTTTCCAGCTTCCACACCTTGGCTTTAACAGCGCGCAGTGCGGTGCCGTCCCAGATCACGGTCATGATGCCGATGGTGGCCAGCAGGTACAGGCCCGACCATTTAACCGAGCAGGCACACCCCAGCAGCACGCCGGCGCTAATCATCCAGGGGCGCCAGCCGGCCTTGGGGGCTAGGGCACCTTCAGTGGTGCCTTCCAGCAGGCGTGCGATGCGTTCGCGTTGGCTTTGGCGGTCACGCACAATGCAGTAGACAGCGGCCAGGGCGAAGAAGCCAATAAACCCATCCAACAGGCCAATACGTGACTCGGTGATACCCACGCCGTCGATAGCCAGGAACAATCCCGCCAGACCCACCAGCAGCGGTGAGGGGAACAGTCGCCACACCAGGCGGCACAGCAGGAACACGGTGGCAATACCCGCTAGGGCCACTGCCAGGCGCCAACCCCAGCTGGAGGCCGGCCCGGTCAGCTCCATACCGGTGGCGATCAGCCATTTACCTAGCGGCGGGTGCACCACAAAGGACGCCTCGGGGCTGAGCGTGGAGAAATTACCGCGCACAAAACTGGCGTTGGCGTTTTGTGCCCAGGTGCCCTCATAGCCCAGATGCCAGATCGAGTAGGCATCTTTGACGTAGTAGGTCTCGTCAAACATGATTTCGTGGGGGCTGCCCAGGTTCCACAGGCGCGTGAAGGCGGCAATCAGGGTAGTCACCACGGTGGCGATCCAGCCGTTGCGGGTCACTACTCGCGAAGGCAGGCGCGAGGGTAGGCCCAGCACGGCCCGCAGCTGCTCGCGGGTGCGCACCTGGGGGGTTTCTAGTGCCGGTGCTGCCGTGTCTGCCTGCGACGACGCCGCTTGGACGCCTGCCTGGGCACCTTGCGACGACGCCGGGCCTTGCGTTGTCCCTGCAGTTGCCGGGGCTGAGGCACCTGACGGGGCTACCCAACCACTCTGCTGAGCAGCGGCGTCGGGCTTAGCACCAGGACCCGAGGGCTTAGCGCCAGAGCCTGAGGGTTTAGCAGCTGAATCCTGCCTACTGTTCGGCTCTGACAAAGTAATTGGAAAACGCGTGCCACGCACGGGGGTGACGTCGTCTTCCGGATCTAAATAGGCGTCAGCGTCCGGGCTTGGAGTAGTGGGCTGATCGTTCATTCGGCCAGTCTATTGCCTTTATGAGCCTAATACAGACTCTCAGCTCACTTTCAGCAACCACTATCACTTGATTTTTAGCTGTTAGCGTCGCTCGCCACACTCTCAGCCCTGCCCAGGAGGCCGGCCCCACGCGGTCTACCCGGGCACCCGGCCCGCAGCCCCGCCCTGGGCGCCTGGACCCAGCAGCGTCACCAACCATATAGGCACCGCAGCTGCCCACAGCACCACCCGGAGCCGCCCACAGCACCACCCGGGTACGGCGTCGTCGCTAACGCCCTCCGAACTAGCGCCCTTCGAACTAACGCCCCCCGAAGCTGCCGCCGCCATAGCTGCTGGAGCTGCTGAAACCGCCGGAGCTGGATGAGGAGGAGCTGTAGCTGACCGAGCTGCTGGTTTGCCACACCACCGCGCTGGTTACCGGCTGGAAGCCATAGTCTAGGTCGCGGGTCAGGTCTAGGTTGTATAGGCCCGGGCCGGAGTCGTCCCAGCTGTAAGCCACTTGCTGGCTGGCCATCATTTGGGCACCCAGCGGCACTAGGGCGTCTTGCACCTTGGCGGCCATACCGACGGCGGCCGCGTTGGCTAGGTCGCTGCGGTACTGCTGCGGGGTGGTGGGGGCGTACATGGCACTGTTGGTTAGGTAGGCGCAGTAGGCCCGCATTTGTCCGCCAACTATCAGGCCGCGTTGGGTGTAGCAGGTGCTTACGTTGTATGAGTGCATGAAGGCGGCAATGAAGCAGAAGCCGGGCACGGCCCACACCCAGGGGTTGTAGCGGGCCACGCTGTAGAGGCTGAAAGCAATTATGTTCAGCCACAAAAGCATGCTGCAGGTGCTGGCTAGTCCCCCGCAGCTGGTGCGTAAATTAGCTGCTCGATATTCTTTGTCGGCGGCATTAGCGAATTTACGCATGCCACTACTTGTGGACTCATTGTTTTTAAGTACCGCACGCATTTGGGCTAAATCGAATTGGCTGGCTCGCAATTTATTCGAAATCATAAATAGCGCAGTCAGTAATGCCTGTTGGCTGGGGTAAAGCCTGCCGGGTTGTTTGCCGGTTAGTGCAATGGTCCACTGGCCAGGTTGCAGCGGCGGGCCGGAGCGGGCCGCCTGCGCCACCTGCTGTGCGTTGGCCACGCGAAGATCCAGGTAGCGGTATCTTTGGGCGTCCCCTGGACAGACGTTAACCAGTCCGGCGTTGGTCAGGGACAGCAGGGTGCTGGTTAGCTGGCGGGTGCGCCGGTTTTTTTGTTTGGTTTTGCTGGGGAAGACGTGGCCAGAAAATTCTGCGATTACTGCCGGCGACAGGTTAGGCATTTGGGTGACTAACATGTCGGGCACGACAAACTGTGCCTGGGCGGCGCGCCGCGAGGTGAATGCGCCGTACAGCCCCGCTGCGGCTATCAGCACGCATAGGCCAAAGCCGGCGGGGATCAGCCAGTCAAGCCACCAGGGACGCTCTTGGGGTAGGCGGGTTTTGATGGCCTCGTCGATGGCTTGCTGACGCTGGGCTGGCGTGGCCGTGGGAGTGTAGCCGGAAATGGCGCTGGCATCCCACATATAGGCCAGGGTTACGGATTTTCCGCCTTTAACAAAGTCGGCTTTGTAGTGGCGTCGGGAGGCGGCTTGGGGGTCTCCGGGAATGGTGTAGTTGGTGGTGGGGGCGCCGCCTGGGGTGCCGGTAGCGACGCCGTCGTAGTGCAGCCACATCCAGGTGCGTTTGGCTGGGACTTGCTCGGGCATAGAGAAGTCGATGCTGAGGTGTTTAATGGGCACCGTGTTTTTGTCGGAGATGGGGCTCCACAGGGTTTTGACTATGTCGTTGGTCAGCTCCCCGCCGCCGGTGAAGCGCATGGTGATGCGGTAGCGCAGGTCGGAGGCGGAGCTGGTGCGTTTAATGTTCCAGCCGATCTCAACTTTGGTGGGGTAGTTGACGGTTTGCCCGTTGTAGTCGGTGGAGGTGTCGGCTATGCGCACATAGGTTTTGCCGGCGTACTGCTCGTCCCATTCTTTTGTGCTTGAGATGGAGGAGGGGTCTGTGAAGCTGCTTTTGGTCAGCTCCTGGTTGTTGTCTAGGTCCGTGACTGTTACGTCTTTTAGCTGCTGGCCTTGTTTTAGCTCGTAGAGCTGGAACATTTGCGAGTAGCTGCGGGTGTCTTTGATGCGTATGGTGACGTCTTCGGTGACGTTTAGGTTGCGCTCAGCGGTGGCGTGAGCGCTGTAGTGTAAGTCTGTGTACAGGATGGGGGCGTTGTCGAATTTGGCTTTTTCGAGTTGCTTATAAAAATTATTGCCCCAGGCGATGGCACTGACCATCGCGATCCCGAGTATTGCTGCCAGCGTCGCTTTAATTAGAGCTTTAAATAGCTCTCGGCTGATGCCTGCGCTTTGGTCCATGGCATAAGCGTATTAGTTAAGTGGGGTGCGGCATGGGCAAAAATGCCCAGGTGGTTTGTTCTTTGCCGACGACGACGCCGGGCCCAGGCTGGTAAAAAAAATGTGGTGGGGGTGCCGACCCCCTAAACAAGGACCAAACACCCCCACCACAAAAAACACGGTTGGCAGTGCCCTACTCTCCCACAACCTACCAGTTGCAGTACCATCAGCGC
>ERZ773066.882-NODE-882-length-16036-cov-3.067518_pt1 | contig 16036 bp, 12 predicted proteins | sample MGYA00580573_ERZ773066 | MGnify/ENA primary metagenome ERZ773066 (study PRJEB29015, sample SAMEA2738128) | human oral metagenome | biome: human oral; feature: human-associated habitat; material: saliva | place: China | collected 2203 ... | reverse complement strand
CAATAATAATAACAATACTACTGCTTCTATTGATAATATACAAGCTCCTATAATGATGAATCAGCAAGATGCGCCATCTCCAGTATCTACTATACCAATACAATCACCTGAACCAACAGTATCTACTACTAATACAACAACCAATACTGTAACTATGTTAGATATACCAAGGTATACTAGTATACAGACATATGATCCAATGATGTATTGTCCGGCCACTAAACTTGATAGAACTCTTACATATAATAGTCCGATTGATCCAATTGTTAAGAGAATCTTAGAAACTATTGATACTAGAGAGCAGAATAATGTTGTAATAATGGGCAAGTATCCAGCACATTCTGGTATTGAAAGTTTCTTAGACTTTGAGATTATGGATTATTGTAGAATCTCGATTGAAGATTATGTTAACCTTAATGATCTTCAGAGATATCAGTTACGTAGCGTCTATATGAATTTGTGGGTTGACTTTAATAGGGTTAGAATCATTCAGATGGCTCTTGCGCGTAATATGTTTATCTCAGAGTTTGATATCAATGATCCTATACTCTATGAGATTAAGTGGTATTTGCAGATTTACATTTATCAGCATCCAAATACTATTAATCTTAAAGATTATGAGAATGAAGCATTGCGCATCATTAGAGATTATAATCTTGATGGTAGTAATCCAAATGCTGATTTATCAGTACAATCGAAGTCTATGACTACTAGTATTAATGATGTTCTTATGGGTGGTAGTAATAATAGTAATGGTTCTGTTTCTGTTGATCAGTCAAATTCGGCGTCAAATAATATGATTCCACATGTTGAACCATTAGAGTCGCAGCAATATCAGCAGCAGATACAGCAGCAGTCTCAACCGATGCAACAAGTATCATTACAGCAGCAGATGATGCCTCAGCAGCAGATTGGGCAACAGCGGATATCACAAATGCAATTTCAACAAGTAACACAAGTACCACAACAGCAGATACAGCAGCAGCAAATGACACAACAATATCAGCAACAGATACAGCAATATCAGATTGCACAACAGCAGTTTCAACCAATACAACAAGTACCACAGCAACAGCAGATACAACAGCAGCAGTTTCAGCAACAGCAGGGACAGGGATTTGCATCTTTAGATTATAACAATCTATCTAATGTAGATAAAGCAAATCTAGAGCAAACAAGTTATTTTCATATGATTAACACCAATAATTCGCTAGATAAACATGTAATACCAACATTGCCTCAAAAGTTAGATGATAAGAATGGTACTCCTATACCAGATATTTTAAAACTTACTGTTAATAATACTATGCAAGAAGTAGTTATGGCTATTAACAGTATACCTTATGAAGCTGGAAAGCAACATATGTTTAATATATTGAGATCAACGTATAATTATGATACTGATCTAGGATGTAGAACTAATGTTATAAACATGTTAAGATACATGTATAATAGCCTTGTTTTGAGTAATGGTATGGCTACTTCGCAAAATCATGCGCCGCAATTTGATACATTAGTTAAGTCTGGAGAGATGAAAACACAAGGACTTACATAGCTTTACAAAAAATAACGATTGATCGTTGCTGTATCCAATAATCACTAACTTTCAGTAAGATATTACCATTACTATTACATTATGGTATAATGGTAGTAGTGAGTTGGATGCTATATATCAAACTCATATGATATTCATAACAGTTCGCTACTACCATTACCATATTTGTGTAAGTTTCTGAAGATTTACTTGTATCTTATGCATTAATTTCAACATGTTAATACTAATTAAAAGTTATATATAGCTCAAATCATAATCATACTTCATCAAATAGTTGCTATTATTATTACAATATGGTATAATGATAGTAATGATTGGAGGGATTGCGTTGGATATTTTGTATCAATCGATCGCACTAGTGCCAATTCGCTACTATCATTACTATATTGGACATGGGCGCTCTAAGATCAAGAGCGGTATCTCTCATCAATTGTCTTCAATTGATACTATTGCTAACGAACTTGAACCACTTTGTAAGTTTTTAAAAAGTAATGCACAAGCATACCTCAATAACTTCTACAATAGCGATACTATTATTAAGAAGTATCCAAGTGGTACTGTTATTGCATATAATACTACTTGTAAAGGTACCGCTACTATATTTGATGATACTTATAAACCAAAAGCACTTGGTTCTTGGATGCTTGTTGCGCGAAAGATTGCATTCTCTGTATACTATAATAACTATATACGCCATAAAACTGAACAGTTCTGTAAGTTACATAACTTCGACCAACAGCAAGTAACATATGCACAAGTTAATCGGCATATACTTGATAACATTGGTGTATCACTAAATAAGATGGTTTTCAATAGTGTTATGAAAAGTAAAGTCATATCAATTATACCAACTATTGGTAAACTTATTGTACCATTCAGTGATATGGATAGATATGCATGTTTACCACAACATTTTAAGTACAATAATGGTATATTGCGTTGTCACTTTAGAAGTTATACTGGTGGTATAGTCATTGACTTTAGATTACCAAGGTACTTTCGTGAGCAAGTTGAACAGATTATTAATGATCCAAATAAGAAGCTTGTGAAGAATATGATTCTTACCAAGCCAACGCTTATATACGATGATACACAGGAAGATCCTAACAAGCGGTTTACTTGGTCGTGCACCATTGGCTACACTGTTACACCAGTTAAGCAAAACGATGACCAGGTTCTTTCGTTTGATCTTGGTGAGAAGAATCATGCGGTTATGGCTACTGCTACTAAGGAAGGCGCTTATAGTAATGTTATTACTACTGGTAGAGAGCATAAGCGTCTGCTATTAAAGATTGGCTATAATCTACAAAAGATTCGCAATACACAGAAGCAGATCAATAAGTTACAACGCAATATTAGGAACATTAAGAAGCGTAATCCTACTTCTCCTAGTATTAAGAAGATACAAACTAATGAGATTGCGCCGCGTTTCATCGAGATACAACGATGCCGCGCAAAAAATTCACGCATTAAAAAACATCTTAGCTGGGTATTGGCGCGCGATATTAAACAAACTTGTTTGCGCCTGGGGTTGAGTAAAATTGTTACAGAAGATTTACGATTCTCTTGTAAGGATAACTGGACCAAGGGACAAGATATCAAATGTATTGCATGGGCCTGCGCCAAGATTGGTATAGAATTAATCATCAAAACTATATACTATGCTTCACAAACCTGCCCATTCTGCGGTAGCTATCTACAAGCAAACTATGGAGTATGTCGTATTAGTAACTGCAATGGTATACCGGTACCGATTCATTGGATCAAGCATCCGCCACAGAAACTAAAAGATAACAAATGTCGTTGGAAAGGTGATCGCGATTATACCGCATGTTTATACATGCTTGCTAACTATTTTGATATCAAGATGGATTACAACAAGCAGTTTATAGTAGGATCGACACCGCTGCATATTAGTCAGCGTGGTTGATAAAGTAACATAGTAATACAGTACCAAAGCATCTAGAAGTACCTACACAAGAAGATAATTACGCTAGATCTTGTGTGGTGTAAGTAACAAAACGCTTGAGTCTTACAAACTATTTGATCATGATTGTTGGTGATTGATCAGTTATTAGCTACCATAGCTAATTGGTAGTTTGTAACAATTCAGGCGAGTGTGAAAAAAGAGGTGACACTAATTATACTATGGTAAATCTAAACGATACTATCCAATTCATAAAACGCAAACTAGGATATCCAACAGTATCATTAGAGGTATCTGATAATGATATAGAGAATGTAATTAAGTATGAAAGTTTATTACTATTTGAGCAATATGTACCTGATGTTGGGCGCATACTAATCAATAAATATAGTAAAAAACATCGCGTTAAGAAGAATCTATATTGGGTAATTGATCCACATGATAGAGAAGTATTTGCAGTGCAATCAGTAGAACCAGAGCAATCAGAATTACTTGCCTTTGGTACTCCATGGACTGCACCCATTGTAAATTATCAACAAGTACCAGATATACTAAATCGTTTACAGCAATCTCATCTTGCTATGCAATATGGTAAGAGTCTTAGATGGTGGCAAGAGTCTATAGCAAATCAGGTATGGATCTTTAGTGATGATAGTATTAGTGGTAGATATTCTATCTCCTATACCAGAAGTCATTCACCAGATCTAAGTAGTATTAGTAGAGAATATGCTATTGATTTCAATAACATTGCATTAGCTTATACTATGATGCTGATTGGACAGATAAGATCCAAGTATGGTACTATTGGTACTCCTCTAGGAGATATTACTATTAACAATGAACTATACTCTCAGGGCAATGAGATTCTAACAGCTACTATAGAGAAGCTCGATAAGATCAAACCTATCTTTACGCAAGTGATTGTTCAATAGCACAAAAGTAACTGCTAAAATCTTTTGATTGTTTTTTTTTGATTGAAAACTTGAACAGAAACATTGCTTATCAATAGCAAAATCATATCAATTTTTCAGTATTTTAATATGAAACTTGCACTATTAAGCATGATCCAGTGAATGATATTTTTATGGTAATGTAACTACCTTGTCTTTTAAAATAGTTGATTGAAAACTGCCCTATTTTATAAGATTCTTGATCAAATAATGTATAACATGTTGCAATTAGTAAATAAAGAATATGCGCCGCATCTATCAATATACTATAAATAGATACGGCGCATTCTTCTATACTATATTATCTATGAGATCAGAGAACTACTAAACTGCCTATATGCAGTACTGATAAAAGTAATATCGTATCCTCCAGCAATAGTACCACTCATAACAATACTAATAGAATCATTATCATCGTTATTATAGTAAAACTGGAACTTCAATGATAGATAATCCTGTAATATGGCAACACTATCAAACACTGAATCAATTGGTTGATTGTTGGTAGCGCCAATGTTACATGGTATAGTCAATAGTTCAAACTTACCACTATTGATATCACCTCTACTGATGATCATACTCTTCATATCTTCACTAGTTACAAAACCAAGATTACCTCTCTTGATACCTTTAATAATAGATAAGAAGCTATTAAGGTAGTTTTGATTATTGAATTCATACTCAGCAATCAATGGCTTACTTGTGATATCTTTGTAGAATCGATTATAGATATCACTAGTCCATGTATCGTTATCACTAATGGTTTTCCTTAACTGAAACTTAAATTGCCCATCACTAAAGATATAATCATCTTCAGATTCTAATAAGGAGATGCTTTCTCCCTTAGTTAGAAAGGATAATTGGGCCGCTTGTTGTTCCACGAATGGAATCTTAAACGATATCTCTGGGCAATGTATATCAAACTTACAAACATAAGATTTACTATCTGATACAAATTGCGCAACACCACTATCGAAGATGATGTTTTGCTTTAGATTCTTTAATATGGATAACGCATTAACAAATCTACCAAATGACTCCTTATTGATATACTGGGTCTTTGGATAGTTACTAATAGGATTATCATCAATCTGTTGAGAAGTAGTAGATGTAGATGTTGTAGTATTAATAGTTACTGATTCTGTTTGCGGCGCTAATGATTCTTCAACAGTAGATGTTGCTTCGCTCTGCTCTTCTTCATACTTCTCATTCTGTTGAGTCATAAAGGCATTATAATTATCAATAGTGTTACTAAGAGATTCACTCATATCTTCCATACTATCAACTGTATGAGTAGTAGTCTGTTGCTGCTCTGATTCTACCTTAATAATATTATTACTAAGATTAGCTACTTGTAATTGTGGGTTCTGTAATTCATGCTGTTGATCAGTTTCATTAGATAATGGTTCTACTGTTAACTTATTATCCTTCCCAAATCCAAGATCCTCTAGCCAAACATCTTTAGTAGATTGCTGCTGCTGTTTCTGTTCATCCATATTAAGCACATCCTCCATTATAAACTAATTGATTGCGTTATTGGGCCGCACTCTTCCCAATCTTTATACATTGGCCAATTTACTATAATGCTTCTTCTGCGACTCTTATATGAATCAAACTGATGGTGCAATTTATCCAATCCTATACCAACATCTGCAAAAATTATGATGTTCTTTGGAAGCATGTTATATAACATACGATACACTGTAAGACATCTATCATATGAAGAACATTGCGCCGCCATAAAGATTGCATCCTTATCATCAATAGAATACTTCTCTCTATGTAGATATAATGGTACTATATCATAGATACCTTCTGCTATAACTAATGTATTAGGTGCAATCTTACCGTATTCCTTTATTGGATACGAATGCACAAAATAAGTATCTGTTTGTATATATGATGACCATGGAAGTTCTAAATCTCCATTCACATACCTAAGAATACGATCATCCTTTTCGTGCGCCCTACCACTAATACCAGTACCAAATCCTCTCATAGTCCATGTCCTATAGCAATCCCTAGATAGTTTCTTGAAGATACTATTATATAGAAAAGATCGCGCATAGTAGTCTGGAAATAATGCAAATTTCTGTATATTGGTATCACTAATGCTTTTGAGTCTTGTACGCTTCTTAAAATATGCTTTCTCCTGATCTGTTATAAACATACCATACAATTTTATAAGGTTGCGCGTCTCTGATAGTATCTGAGGTATATCAAGTTTACTAACTTGATACTTAACAGATAGAACATACTCCTTCTTACAAGGCTCTTTAAGTAGATTCTCTATATCCTTGAGGAATCCCTTAGCATTACATCTATAGCAATGATAGATAGGATATCTTTTACTTATATAAAGATGCGCATGATTTATATCCTTAACAGAGTCTCCACAGAATGGGCATCTACCTATATAATCATCATCAGTTTCACTAATCCATTTGATTCCTATAAATGGTACATCTTTTGGATCCGGGCGATCTCTTTTCATTTTACCATAATTGTATTAGTAAGTAGTATTGCTATCTAATTCCTTAAGATCACTAAAGATGGTAGGATACTTACTATTCATCTCTCTATATACCATACCCATCATATGTATCATATCAGGATGTGCTCTTTTGTTAAAGTATCTTTCTTTAAAGATATGGCGCCATTCTCGTAGATTATGAGTTGCAATCAGATTAGTAGCTAAACATGTTGGTAAAACTGCTCTTGCAATCTCTGGAGCTACTTTTGATTCCAATAATGCAATATATGCTTCGCAACTAAGATTAACAGTCTCTATAAAAACCTTCTTAATTGGATCATTGTTATCCTTTATATTAGAGATACTGATTGGCATAATACATGGCACATAGTTCTTATATCTACAATATCGAGTAGACTGTTGACTATATGATGATCCAATACGATGTCTTACCCACTCATGAGATAATCCACGATCCATAGTAGCATGTACTGTTATCTGAATATGCTCTATAACAGATAGATGGCCCTTTTGAATAAGTCCTTTGATAAATGGCACCGCAGTATCTTCGCCAATCATATTATAACTATTATAACATACTCGGCCGCAATGCTCAAGATGAGTAAGAATATTGCTTTCAGTTGGCGCATTAAGAATCTTAACATCATAATCTTTCCAAATAACATAACTGCTATTATGATTCATCATCTTAAACATCCTCTCTTCCAATCATCACCAACTAATAAAGAACCAATCCATTAGCAACGATATGATGATTAGCTTCATTTAAGTATATTCCATATGATTGCTTCTGTTTTTTGAAAAGAGTAATCGTATCTACATATGAGAATTGCGCCTTCTCTCCAATCTTCGGCATATTGTATAACAGATTACCATGTGTAAGGTTCTTTACTTTAACAAAACCATTATATGTTAGGATTTGTGTTTCTAATGTAACCATAACTCGCATACCATTACTATCAGTAAGTTTATATACATCCATTAGCTTATATGGTTCAACATTTTTAATAGTAATTGGCGCAAGAGTTGTATTCTTTGTAGTTGGAACAAGACATCCTCTAAACAACTTATCAGTAGTAGCAGTATCTACGCTGTTTGCCATATACCCAAATAAGTCTTCTGTATTAGTAGAAATGGATCTTCCTTTCATTGTATATACATGAAGCCTCTGATACAATGAATTATCTTCAATCATCCTACTATACGTAGCGCTTTTATCTTTAACAAATTTATAATATAGAGAATCTCGCGCTTCTTCAAAATAGTAACCCTGTAAATACTCGAATCTATTTCTATTGAACCTCTTAAGAGTAGTATTATATGGTAATGGACTAACTGTATCCATATCTAATTACTTTCTTCTGCTTAACAACTACATAAACATACCAAATCTAATACAAATCAAATCATTCAATAAAGCTATCAGTGTATGTTTACCATTACATATGAGAGACATAGTACACATGTATCTATATACAGTACAATGTATTAATGGATTCGATATATACTTTTCCATAAGAGTGTTCATAACGCCATTGACATCAATCTCAGAAGTAATAGCTTCAATACATCTACCGAGATATACATATGCTTCGTTAAAGGATGATACCGTTAACATACTATTGATATCATCTATAAGCCTAGTATAGTTTGTACTAGTAATAGCATGTTGAAGTGTACCTTCAATAGAAGAAGCTTGTAATGTTTTAACTATTGAGCGCATATCTGGATAATACTGTTCAATGATACTGTTGATTGTATCATCAGTATAGGATATATGCTCATTATCAAGAATCTCCTTACATCTTTGTAATACACTATCTTTTGGAAGCGCATCTAGTGTAAATAGAGTAAATCTACTAATGATTGGTTGTGGTATTTTATTTAGATAATTTGCGCAAAAAATAAAGCGAGTTTTAAAGTTCTTGTTAGTTGTACCTTGTTCCATAGTAACTCTCAATGCAGCAAATGCCTGTATTGATAGAAAGTCTGCCTCATCAATGAATACAATCTTAATGTTAGATTTGGCTGGTGGTGTTGCTAGAAAGCTCATAATGCTCTCTCTAATATTATCAACACCATTGTCTACAGAACCATTGATATGTAGAAGATCGAGATTACTTTTGATGATGTTTTTAATAAGCGTTAAAGCAAGTGTAGTCTTACCTGTACCAGGAGGTCCAACAAACAGTATGTGTGGGAACTCTTGATCCTTAATATACTTACTAAAAACTTTGCGCATCTCTTCGTTAAGGATTAGGCCATTAGATAGATCATGCGGCCTATATTGCTCTGTCCAAAACGATGTTAATAAAGAAGATGACTTATGATTGCTATTATTGATGTTATTATCCATAACTAATCACCACTCCAATCTTATTCTAATGCATTTGGTTATTAATTACAATCAGATTAGCCTGATCTGGTATAACTGATTCATCGTGTGTAACTATAATGATTTGCATATTCATCATCTTGCTAATCTTAAATAACATTTGCCTTAAATATCCAACTCTAATGCTATCGAGATCGGCAGTTGGTTCATCTAACATAAGTAAGTTAATTTTAGTAGATGGCGCAAGTAATCTTGCATATAATACTCTTAATAAGATTGACGCAATAGTCTTCTCTCCACCAGATAAACTTCTAAATGGCCTACTATGGAACATCAATGCGCCGTTCTTCTCATCAATATCTACAGGAATCAACTTAGTAAATCCAAACTTCTCTAAAGAATCTCCAATAGAAACAGCTATCTCTTTCAATAAGCTTTTACGTAGATACGATATAAAGCCATCTCTATTAAATACTGGTATTATACCATGAATCACATTAGATAGCAACTGTATCTCTGTATCTGATATAGTTGATGATGATAAGTTACTATTATTAGTATTAAGACCATCTAGCTGATTCTTATAAGATAGCAAATTCTTATAAGAAGTATCAAGGACATTGTATCTTGTTTGCTGTTGCATATAGATATCTATGATATTATTGTTGTTGGAGATGTCTGCGCTGCCATTATTAGTAACTTTGATAGTATCCTTAAGATTACCGATCTGCTCTTCTATAGCAACTAATCGTTTCTTTAATCTATCTAAATCATTGGTATCGTAAGATTGTCTACTAATAACATTAGATACATCATTCGATAACTTCTTTAAAGTATCTATAATCTGATAATAGTAAGCCTTATACTGATCTAACTGTTTGATTGTATTAGTGCACATAAGTATATATGATAAAACTTCTTGTGCTCTATTTGGATCAGATTGACCAATCTGTATAGCATTAACTATATTATCAATATGAGTAGCAATGTTAGTTTGATCTGTTAGCATCTTATAGAAAGTATCTAGATTGTTTGGATCGATAGATACTTTCATACTATCACTTAGTTGATCTATATAGTTAGTTAACATCTTCTTACTATTTTCGATAGCCTTATCGGTATCATTGACTCTGTTAGTAATAGTATCGATATCTTTAAGTATAAGATCTCTATTGCTTTCATATGAAGATAAAGATGATATAAGTGATTGATTCTTCTGATAAGATTCATATGCGCCCTTATACCTCTCTAACATCTCATATGTATTAGTAAGAGAATTATACAAGTCTTCTATAGTAGATACATTGAATTGCGTCAAAGTATCTGATATGTATTTAGATAATGTATCCTTAGTATTCTTCATCTGCGTAACTAAATTGTATTGGTTGTTGAGGATGTTAATGCTATCTTTAAGGGCACTGTTAATAGAGTCTGTCATATCTGTTAGATTAAACAAACCATCCATAAAGTCCTTCTCTTTTGCATTAAACTTGATAAAGTAAGTGTAGATCTCATTTTGCGCCGCATATAGTAGATTCATGAAGAGATTTTTATCAATTGCTAAATATGATTCAATCTCGCTAGCTTTCTCTGATACAATCCGATCATTATTATCTAGAAGCTTAATAGTATTACTAAAGTCTCTTACAATCTTGTAGTTATTGGATAGAGTAATAGTAACTCCACCAGTTTTAGTACCAACTTTGATTAGCTCTTTTTTAGTAGCGCCATTAGCTACTGCACCAAATAGTCCATAACAGATAGCTTCCAATATTGATGTTTTACCGGCGCCATTACCACCAACAATCACATTAAGATCCTTTAATGCAACTTCTAATGATTCATGTTGTCTAAAGTTGGTAAGAGTGATCTTACTAATAGATACCTTATTACTACTGCTACTATTATCACTCATTTGTGATCCTCCATAATAACTTCTTTAACCTTCTGTATAATAGCATTACCAGTAAGATCTGCATCTACTCTCTTACTAAACAACCAATTACATAGTAATCTATCGGTATTACTAATATTGGTGATATTAGTTACATACTTGTTCCAACGATCCTGTAAAGTATTACCACCTATAGAATCCTTTATATTATTGAGATCAGTAATCTCATTAAGAGATAGTATAGGAGAGTTATTATTATCTTTATCCTCTATAAGATCAAAGTAAACATCATACCCATTAGTCATAAGGCGCGAATAATCTATCAATATTGGAGAAGTGATGTAGATAGCAAGTTTATCTGAATCATCGGCGCATTCTTTCTCAATAGCATCAACTTTACTATCAAAATCTTCCTGATTGATTATACTATAACTCTTAACCATTGGTAACATCAATCTACCAGATCCAATGGTGCCATCTTCATTGATTAATATGAATCTCTTTGCTTTACTAACATCTTCATATGCGCGTATATCAAGTATACTACTATAATATGTATTGCCAATGGATACCACTGTTGTATTGTTATGTTTATACATAGAGACCATATGATAATGTCCAAGTAGAATATATGGTATACTGTATTCTCCTGTAGATGAAGTATACTTGTCGATAAAATCATTCATCTTAAACTTATTAAACGAGAAGATCTCATGAGGAGTCATATGAGCTACAATGATGTTCTTTTTACTATTAGATAGATACTGTTGAAAGTTATCATCCATAAAGATATCATCAATGTTTGCCTGATATGGTACAAATACATAATGATATACATCATCTATATCATCATTGGTATAGACGCCTTTATCATAAATAGTAACATTACCACCCTGTAATCCAATAGTAAGAAGAGATTGTTGTTGCCCTTGTCTATCAATGAAGACTTCATGGTTACCAGCTATAGCATATACATGATGAAACTTTGATAGTATTGGAGTTAACTCATTAGCCACATATACTAACATTTCAGTATTGGCAGATACTGCATCATATACATCACCAGCAATGATTAGATTGGTATTGACACCATAGTAATGTAAGAACATCGATAGATTCTTCTTTAGATACTGTATAATCTTCCTAGCTCTACTGAATCTACTATTATTACTCTTCCAATATTGCCCAATATGAAGATCGCTAATAACTATACTCTTCATGATGTATATTATACCTCTTTGATATAGTTGCGCGCCTCTTCTATAATATCATCTATCTGATGAGTAAGAAGCTCATATATATAGGTAATGTACTCAGTTGTAAAGACTGTTGGATTAATAGCAACTCTGTTATCATCAACATCATAATACTCATATAAGAGCAATGTCTTGATTGCGTGCTTAAATAGTTGTTCCAATTGCTCATTCGTATATATAGTTTTACTAGAGATGTTAAGTTTGGCGATAATGTTTCTGATAAGATTGGTGAGACTTCTAGATGTAAAGTATTGCATTCGATTATTAGAAGTTAACATATACTTGTTATTCTCTTGAGATGATTTGATAACGGCCCTATAAGTTAACATCTTGGTTAGATACCAATCAGGATGTTTCTTCCTTATAAACTTATAAGTAAAGATGTTAAGGAGTAGTATATTGATAAGATGCGTCATGTTAAGATTTGAGACATTGAATACCTCTGATATAAATGGCGCCGTTATCCAATTAGTAATAGGAAAGATATACTGCTTTACAAGCCTTATAGCAAATGGAAACTCTTTATAGAGTCTCATTAGTTTTCGATTGCTTGTAACTTCTTCATATACAAAGACTTTTAACATATCGGCACTATTCTCATAGCAACTTTCAATCGGCGCATTGAATGCTATATGTATCTCATTGATCTTATCCTTCATTTGAAAGTTAATAGAGGTCCTAGCCATTGCAACAAACCAATTGATTGGATTCAATCCAGTTGCAATAGTTGGTAATCCTTTATAAAGAATAGCATTTCTCTCTCTAAGTGCCAAATTTTGTGGATCTATTCCCTTAGCAGTAGAGAAGAATGTCCATAATTGACTCTTACTATCTAACCCTCTAGCACTAGTAGATAATACTATAGAATCGATGATTCTTTCAAGTTTAAATTGTGTGCCACTTTCAATCATTTCTCTGCATATATAAGTATATAGATAACGAATTACATTAGTATGTTTCTCTCTAATGACTGTAACTGGAGCGCATATAAATTTTGATCTAATACTAGAGATCATGATCTCCTTATAACCATTCTTATCAATATGAAGTTTATATTCTGAGATCTTACGCGGCGCATTATAACTAAACTGTAGATAGTTCAAGTCTACAGCATATTGATCTACTTTTTCCATAATTAATGGAAAAATTTGCTGTATTCTAGTAAAATCTAACTGATTCTTTTCTTCAGATAGTAAAGTCAATAACTCATCATACATGATGTTAAGATCAATATCCATATCAAGCATAGTATTCACTTGTGAGAATACCAAATCAAACTTCTTAACCATTGTATGTTGCTTATATAGATTGAATGATAATATAGTGCCATCTAGTTTTTGATATGTAAGTATATGAGATGTACTGTTTGAGTTAATGTATCCCAATCATCTTCACCATCCCCATCAATAGCAAAAAATAATATAGGATTCAGTGAGTGTGTTATAAATTACATCTAACACACTCACCGAATATAGCGCGCGCCGAGTGACCGGATGATTGCGCCACAGCATACCCTACTCTTCATCAGGTATACTTACTGTATACCCCTAGTCGAGAAGATTCATCTATATCTGTATGCTAATCGATATCAATGCTCTACTGCCGGATGATGTATACAATATACATACACAGTAGTCGTTGTTGTACAGCCGGGTGCAACGATACATTGTTATGAATCCATGATAGGGGCGGCACTATCATTACATAATAATATATTCATCAATGTATCAACATATAGTACTAATTTGGTTGTTTAGGCCCACCATTGTTTGGATTTGGTGGCATAAATGCCCCATTAAGCATATTCTGTAAACCATCAGCAAGATTGGCAGTATTACCAGTAGCAGGCGCAGCTCCACCACCAATAATAGAAGGTGGTACAACATTACTAGATCCAGATATCTGTTGCTGATTATTGAATGGAGGCATTGGTGCACCCATATTAGGCATAGATCCCGGTTGTGCCATTGGTGGCATATTATTATTCTGCATAGGCATACCACCCATCATTGGAGGCATTGATGGCATATTCATATTTGGCGTCTGCTGAGGATTCTGTGATTGATTATATCCACCACTGTTATGATTGCGCTGATATCCACCACTATTATCATTATTACCTGTATTGCCATACCAAGAAGTAGCCTTGGTTCTATTAGTGGCAGGATCAATAGGATTCAATCCAACCTGCGTTAACACATCAATAAGATGCATTCTAACAGTATTGCCAATTTCCTTAATCATTGGCGCATACATATACATGAGATTCAGATACTGAATTATATCCTTCCATTGGCCATTAGTCAATGTAACATATACTGTTCCATTACCAGTAATAATCTGAAAGTTATCACCATCCCTACCAAAAGAGCCACTACCATTCTTATAGTTAAACTGAATAGGACTACTTGTTTCAGGGTTAGTAATATTGGCAATCAGATTAGGAAAGTGATTAATTGGTAGAAATGCATTGGTATTAGCATTTCCACGAGCTTTCCCTCTAATAGAGATGTTAAGAGATGGCGGATATGATGTCCAAGTAGTGAGACCAAATTCAAGAAATAGTTCCTTTTGCGCATCGTAACAAGTAAATGATGTGTTAGCAGCCATATCAAACTTCCTCCTCTTCATATGTTGAATCATTATTATAATTGGCTTCTTCATTAGCTATCAACAACTGCTTCATCGCAAGCTGTCCTGGAATCTTATTCTTTGATCCTTTTGGGCGCCCTCTCCTTTTCTTTGATTTACCATCATCAATCAATGGTTGTAATTTCTGCTCCGATGATCTATTAACTTCATCGCCACCAATAGCAGAAACTTGTACATTATTGTGTGTTACATTAACCTGTTCTTCTTCATTATAATCTTCATCAACTGCTTTGCGATCTATAATACTTAGTAACTTGTTTGTATCAGCGATTCCCATTACCTCTTCTTGCATCTCCTTTGCAATAGTACTACCATCTGTATCTAACATTGGAGTAACTGTAATATTATCACCACTACCAGAAGCTTTGTATGATTCAGTACTAGTGATAGATAAATCTTGTCCACCAATAGAATCTAAAATGATTACTTTGATCTCTACTCCCTTTGGTAATATTGATGTGAAACTACTGTTAAGATTTGCGCCAACTTTCAATAACTTTGGAATATAGTTATGTGTAGTATGCGGCGCAATAAGGATACTTTCATTCAAAAATATAACATCATTTGGCAAATCGTTGATAATAATCTGTGTGACTAGATAGTATGAATCTGTATTATTGCTAATTGGTAATGCTGTTAACTTTGTTACTTCTGTCTTAACATGTACTGGTTTAAAGATCCTATAGTTGATAACGCGCACGATACATAATGCCTCCTTTGATATAGATTTACTCAAATACTATCCTTATTATTAATTATACCATGTAATTAACCTAATGGCAAGCAGTTTTATGCATCTAACCCATCATCTTGATAGAACTTATAATACTTTATCCAAATTCTATCAACATTTTCCTTACCAAATGCTTCACATAAGTTCTTGTATACGATTGATTGGTGACATACCCCATGGCTAAAGCCAGGGGCTTCCTGATTCATTAAGATGCCGGTATAGCACCCATACGAAAAACTA
>ERZ773066.877-NODE-877-length-16059-cov-7.250125_pt1 | contig 16059 bp, 8 predicted proteins | sample MGYA00580573_ERZ773066 | MGnify/ENA primary metagenome ERZ773066 (study PRJEB29015, sample SAMEA2738128) | human oral metagenome | biome: human oral; feature: human-associated habitat; material: saliva | place: China | collected 2203 ... | reverse complement strand
CTGCTCTCCAGCAGCTCCGTGATGCTCACAAGTCAGCTGACGTTGCAGCCATCGATACAGCTATCAACAACCTCAACACTGTTATGCAGGCAGCATCACAGCAGATGTACAGCCAAGCAGGCGGTCAGCAGGCAGGTCCTCAGCCAGGCGCAGACGCTGGTCAGCAGGAGCAGCCAAAGCAGGATGACACCATCCAAGATGCAGACTTTGAGGAAGTGAAGTAAAATAATATTATAACCTTGCCCCAATGGTAGAAATGCCATTGGGGCTTTTTTAATTAATCAAACACTATGGTAGAGAATAAAGGCGGAATATCAAAGGAAGATTATGTCAATAACTTTGATGAAAAGAAATTAGAAGAAGCATTCCAAATAGCTCTTGATACAAGAAAATTTGAGATTGATTTATATTGGAAGCGCACAGGCTACTTCGTGCTTTTTATTGGTGCTGTTTTTGTCGGATACTATAGAGTGTTGCCAATAAGTGGATCATCTGATAGTGAAAAGGAATGGCTACTTCTACTTCTTTCTTCCTTAGGTTTCTTGTTATCCCTCTTATGGTATATGGCAAACCGAGGAAGCAAGTTTTGGCAAGAGAATTGGGAAGCTCATATTGAGGACTTAAGTATTGGATTAGGAAAACCTGTTTTTGGCATCATAAAATGTAACGAGCATATTATTTACAATCCGAGACATATTAACAAATCATATCCTTTTTCTGTCTCGAAAGTGAATCAAATGACTAGTCTAATCATTACATTTAGTTGGTTGATAATATTGTTAAAGGATTTAGGTCTATTTCTTATCTTTGAGAATAATTATTTTGACTTGGGAAAGTCCTTTGTTGCTCTAGCAGATTTTATTTGGGTTTATTTTATCTTTAAATCTTGTAGAAGTTTTGTTGCTAACGTAAATATAGTAGAGTCTAGTGATACTAGTAAAAAAAACAAAGAAAAGGTGTACTATTTTTATAATTATGATAGAGTCAAGATTAGACAAGAAGATAAATTAGACTAAAGATTCTTTTCTACGACTTTGGTTATCGCTGCTTTATACAAACGGTGAATGATGGACTTAAGGACATTGCGCAAAGTGGAACACTCCAGATATAGATGCTTTGACAATTTCATCGTCAACTTTTTAGGAGCCATTGTGCCTATTGTCTGTTTCCAAAGGAGCCATGCATCAATGCACAAACGACCATTGACACACAGCTTACATTGTTCTGAATTCGTCGAACTCACGTTACTTCATTACTTTTGAAATAATAAACCATTAAAGTTTATTTAATTTAGAAAAAAAACGTACCTTTGCCAAATAAAACAATATCTATAATTAATAAAAGAATCTTGGATTAGTGCTGGTTATCTTTATAAATCTATAAAATGACATGATACCACAAGTACTATACCGACTTGCACCATAACTATTGCTACTCTACATCTTATCAAACATAACTTAAAAAGTAATAATGTCTACAGTAAAGCAATCTTTTTTATCTAATATTATAGGAAGAGATACCTATAATTACATTAAATCTCATGCTAAAGCAATTATAGCTCCAGGTAGTTGTATCCTAGCTATCATATTATTTCTTTCATTATGCTTTCATTGGGGGTGCATCAGCTACTTGCTTAATTTAGTTACTGGTACTTCACTTCTTTGTATTGTATACATTGCAGCATTAGTAGTGATACTCGATATAGAAGTAGATGTTGATGAACCTGAAAAAGAATATTGCATTGAACCAGGAAACAGTTATTGTTCTAAAACAGAAAAGAAGCCAAAGCCAATAACATATAAGTTTACTATAGTTTGGGGGAGTATATTAATTGTTTTAGGTATTTTTGCTATCTACTTCAGCAACAAATATAGAAAATATTATGCGTTTGAATGTGAAACTTTCCTTGTGGATCATCAACTTGGAATATACCATTTAGATTGTAGCGATTGTGAAGCTGTTGACGAAAATGAAAACTTAGAAGAAATGCAAGGTTATCAGATAGACGGTTCTTATACTTTGTGTCAATCCTGTGAAGAATGGTTTGAGGCAATGGAAGAAGAATCTGGTTCAAGCAGATATTATAGAAGATAATATGGATAATTTACTTGATAAAATCGGCGCAGGTCTAGCATTAGCTCTATTAGTATGCTTATTTCCAATGCCTTATGGGTATTACACTTTGATAAGATTTATAGCAATGATAATCTTTGGGTGTATGGCATTCAACTTCTATAAGAATAAACAAATAATATTTTGTGTAATAGCAGGTTCCCTTTCATTACTATTTCAGCCATTTTTCAAGATGGCTTTTGGTAGAGTAATATGGAATCTGATAGATGTTATTGTGGCAATAGCATTATTTCTACTATGGTATAAAAACAAAAATGGTTGATATATCAACGTGAGCTCGACAAATTATAAGTATTTATAAATGTGGTGATCATAGCTAAATCTGTTGTAACTTTAAAGAATTAATATACAAACAGTTACAAACAAAAGTCACTATGATTACCGAGGACAAAGTTACTGAAATATTTGACCTATAGGTTAATAACTTTTTTATTATGCTTGTTCTCAATTTTACTCAACAAGGGATAATCTAAATCAAAAATATATCAGAGATACAGTATTTTAAGTATATTATTTTGGCTCTTTGGGATGTAGGAAGTATATTTGTGACGATTTTGTAATACATTGGTTATTACTGTTCATGCACATCTTGTTATTTACGTAATCACTGATTATTGATAGCACCAAAGCAATATGAAAGAAAACATCGTTATCAAGTATCGTCATACGGTACTTTTCTATCTCTTGGCAACCCTTATCCCATGGATATTCTGGTTTGCTGCAAGTTATGTAAGTCATCATGTAGTTTATTCGGAAAGCACATGGGTAGCGCCATTGTTGGGATTGGCAGGACTTTTCTTCCCAATGTTTCTGACCATTATTTTGGTTTTTCAGCGTCAGGAACTGCGGAAAGACTTTCTTGGAAGATTCCTAAACTTGTCTTCCGATAAGTGGCAATATTATCTCACAGCCTGCCTACTGATGCCAGCAAGTATCTTGTGTGCTATGGCAGTTTCTCTGTTGTTCGGTTACAGTCCATCGCAATTCATTATTACAGGTCATTACACCTTCACTTCGGGTGTCTTCCCTGTATGGTTCCTCCTTATACTTGCACCTACGCTTGAGGAACTTGCATGGCATGGTTATGGAACAGACTGTCTCCGTTCTCGAATGAGTCTCTTCAAAACATCTATGCTGTTTGCAGCTTATTGGGCTGTCTGGCATTTCCCCCTTGCAGGTATTAAGGGTTATTATCACGCTAATGTGGTGAGTGAGGGCTGGCTTTATAGTCTGAACTTCATCGTTAGTATCTTCCCTTTTGTTATCTTGATGAATTGGCTTTATTATAAAACCAACCGAAATATTCTCGTAGCTATTATCTTTCACATTACGGCAGGTTATTTCAATGAAATATTTGCAACTCACCCCGATAGCAAGTGTATACAGACGGTATTATTGCTCATCGTGTCTGTTATCATTGTGGTTAAAGAACGTCGACTGTTCTTTAACCGAGCGTTGGAGTAGAGTGTACTCACTATTTAATCGTTTGTTCCGAGAAAAATACGATTATTTAGGTATTAACTGCACTGGCTGGCATTCACCACGAAAGAACCAGCCAGTGTCTGTATTATACAACCAATATAATGCTTGATATGAACTTAATTAACGTGAATTCGTCGAACTCACGTTAAATTATAGATGATGTTAAAGGCTTATAGATAAAGATGAAATCTTAAAGAAATGCTCAATAAGATTGGTATGTTCACAAAAAGATGTACCTTTGTATTGGAATAGTAAAGAGATTCTATTACATATAACTTAAATTTTAGCTATGTTAGTCAACAAGGAGAAAGATATCGTACAATGTGCTACTGAGTTAGCTTGTGAGCTACACAAAGGGCAGGTGGACAAGGCTGGGGTTGATTACTTCAGTGGTCACCTTACATCTGTTGCCAAAATGGGGAGCACTTGGCAAGAGCAGGTTGTGGGTTATCTACACGATACAAGTGAAGATACACCCTATTCCGTTGAGGAAGTGCTAGATTTGTTAGATGATAAATTAGGAACTCCCTTATCATATACTGATAGACTTGAACTTGCTGATGCTTTACATTTGCTCAATCATCACCTTGCACCTAACAGAGAAACATATATTTATCGCATAAAAGAGAATGCCCTTGCAACTGCCGTAAAGATGCACGACCTTACTCACAATATGGACTTTTCTCGTATTCCTAATCCAGCAAAAAAGGATTATGAACGTATTGAACGATACAAACAAGAGTATGCTTACTTAGGTGAGCTTAAAAATTAATTTTTATCTATAAACAGCTTCAATAAAAACAATCATGACCGAAAAATATAACGCATCTAACATTTCTCTCGATCAAATCTTAAGTTACATAAAGTCTGGCGAGATAGCTATCCCAGAAATCCAACGTCCATTCGTATGGAAACCTCGTCAAGTTAGAGACTTGATAGACTCTCTTTATAAAGGTTATCCTACTGGATATTTGATTATCTCGCAAAGTCCAGATATGAAGTTGAAAGATGGGAGTCTATCATTAGGTAAGAAGATAATGATAGATGGTCAGCAGCGTGTTACGGCATTGATGACAGCTATCGTAGGATTAGAGGTGCTAACTAGTGACTTCACAAAGCGCAAGATTAAGATTGCATTTAATCCTCAAGCATCAGAAGAAGACGAAGAGGAGATTTTTAAAGTTCAAGACAATGCTATCCTGAAAGATAAAAAATGGATAGCTGACATAGCAGAGTTGTTTAAACCAGATTTTGATCAATGGGCATTTGTGAATGAATATTGTCAACAGAATCCGGAAGTAAATGGTTCGCAAATGAATAAGATATTAATGCGTTTGCTGGATATAAAGAATCGTCAAATTGGTGTCATTTCACTTGATAAGGATTTGAATATTGACGAAGTTACTGATATATTCATTCGCATTAATAGCCAAGGTGCTAAACTGAATCAGGCTGATTTTGCAATGTCAAAAATTGCAGCCAATACTGAATATGGTGGTAATGCCTTACGTAAAGCGATTGACTATTTCTCTCATTTAGCTGTAGCCCCAGATTGGTATGGTGAGATGGCTAAAGATGATATATTCATGAAAACGCAATATGCGAGTAAGTTGAAATGGTTGAAAGATGATAGAGAATCTATTTTCGATCCTGATTATAACGACATTTTGCGCATAGCATTTATGTATAAGTTCGGTCGTGCAAAGTTAAAAGACCTTGTAAGTCTTCTTGGTGGACGTGATTTTGAAACACGAGAGTATAGAGAGCCAATAGCAGAGGAATCTTTTTTAAAGTTGAGTGAAGGTGTTATTGACTTTATGAACCAGTACACGTTCTCAAACTTCATTCTTGGAATAAAGTCAGCAGGTTTCATTTCTAGCAAGTTGATTAGTTCTCAAGTGACACTGGATTTTGCATATACATTATATCTGTTATTGAATAAAGAAGCAGCGATAGAGAAGAGTCAGATTAAGCATTATGTTGCAAAATGGTTTGTAATGTCGACATTAACAAGTCGATATACAAGTTCTCCTGAATCACAAATGGATTTCGATATTAAGCGTATTCGTGAAAAGGGTTTCTTGGCATTCTTTCAGGAAGTAGAAGAAGCTAATCTTTCGGATACGTTCTGGACTATTCGACTGGTGCAACAGCTTGAGACGCAAGTTGTCAATAGTCCGTTCTTTAATGTATTTCTTGCAGCACAGATACATGAAAGTGATGATGCTCTGTTTAGTACTGGGACAAAGATAGGTGATTTAATCTCTTTAATGGGTGATGTGCATCATATTTTCCCCAAGCAATATCTGCGTAAGAATGGTTATAATGAAAAGAAACAATATAATCAGATTGCCAATTTTACTTATCTTGATACGCAAGTGAATAAGGAGATTTCTAACGATGCACCGAATCTATATTTTAAGAAGGCTATAGAACAATGTGAGATAGGGAAAGTTCTCTATGGGAATATAGCGGATGTAAAGGTATTAAGAGATAATATGAAAGGGAATTGTATACCAAGTAACATTGTGGATATGGATTATTCTGATTATCCAGAATTCTTAGCAACTAGAAGAAAGATGATGGCTGCTAAAATAAAGAGCTATTATTATAGTTTATAGCAAGCAAACATATTCATTATATTATTTTACCTTGGTTGGGCAGGAAAGAGATTATTGATTTTTAACGAATAACGGATGATAGATAAAGAAAGTATATTTATCTTTGCAATTAATAATGCTTAATTGTTTATTGGAGGGATATATAGGTAAGAATGAGAAGACCTATATATACCTCAAGATAATGACTTTTGTTAGGGAATAAATAATTTTAAATACAAAAGAAATGAGACATTCAAAGTTTTTAGTAGTGAGTTTATTGGCGTTGATGACGTTGAGTTTCACGGCATGCAGTAGTTCTGATGATGATGGAGGAAAGGGTAAGATAGAACGACCGAAGTATTTGTCTGATGCTGCAAGATACAAGATTACAACGCAGGGATCTACTTGGAAGAGTCTTGAACTAACTGAAGATGGACGCTACTTTATCGTGTATGATGGTAGTGTTTCTGGATCTTCTTCACAAGATAATGATGATGTTATCGTCTCTGGAAGTTATGAGAAGAAAGGTAATCGATATGTATTGAATACTGTTGGCGAGCTGACTATCACTGCTAACAACAACTCATACGAATTGCTGTTGACCAATAAAGGGAAGTCTCTCAAGTTCTCTGCCCAGAAGTCTGGAACGTTACCTTCTAATAAGGTCAACGATGAGTTGTGTCGTACATGGGTGTTCTCTAAGTGTTATATCGTTGTGAAGTATGATGGAAAGAAGGTCTATAATGCTTCATCTACCTCTGCCAATGAGCTTTACGATGGATTTAGATCAGCAATAAACACACCTGAGTATAAGGACAAGTTAAAGCTTTCTCAAGACAAGGAGGATGATATTGATGGCTTAAGGCTATTGAGAACGGTTACGTTTACGCATGCAGGTTCATATTATGTAACCACTACGGACGGTCGTGAAGACCTAATGAATTACTGGAAATGGATTAACGCTAACGAGTTGATCATAGGCTTTTCAGAAAATGAGGATCAGACCTCTGTACATGATCAAGCTGCCCTCAAGTTTGATAATGGGCAGTTGATCATGGTAGATAGCCAATCTAAAGGTCGTGAAGAAGTTACTATTACAATGGAATTTCAACCTGTTCATACAGATCGTTAACAGATTCCAATTATAAAGAAAAGTCCGAATCCCGTGCAAGGATTCGGACTTTTTCGTATCTGTTAAAGCCATTTTAAAGTGCAACTGATAATTTACAGGATTATTACAAGTGCTTTGGAGAACCATTACAAGTGCTTTGGAGAAGTATTACAGAAGCCTTGGAGAGATGTTGTAAACCTCTTTCTACCTCGTTAAACTTAGTCTTAAACTAACTCCAAAGTCGTGAGTTGTGGTCGGATAACTACCCGATGATAACAGAGGAGAGTTTATTTGCATATCGTAATAGATGCTGGCTGTGACAAAGCGGCTTAGTGTGTAATCACCAAGGAAGGAGAATTTAAAGGCGGTATTACCACTAGAAGCAGTAGAGGTGAGCGATGCGATGTCACGTGTAAGTGCAGCTTGACGACGATAGCTCATATCTAATCTGAGGTTAAGATCTTGGTTAAATCCGTTGTTCCTGTTCGATGAATTATTATCGTTTTGTTGCGTGTTTGCGGTCGATTTCTTCTTCTTCTTTGCCACACGATGTGTTCCATTGCCAAAGAGATTGAAGTCGTTAATGCGATAGCCAATACCAATTACCCAATCTTTCGATGTAGCCTCATTGAGCTGAACACTCGTCATTGAGAGTGCTAACACACGTGTTTGACGATATTCCATGCGTGCAGTTAGATTGTTCTGAAGCGTCACATCCACACCCAGTAAAGGCGAGAATGCCTCGTTGATACTAACTTGTGAGATGTTATACATCGAACTTGGGATAGGGTTTCCAGTGGTTGCATCGGTGATGAAACCTAATCCATTCATGTATTCCTGCCATGTGCTGTAACTCTGATAAGAGCCGATTGCGAAGATACTTCTATATGCGTGATTGATGTTCACACTCTTGAATAGATCTTGGAAGAGCGGTAATCTCGACAGTCCACTATACCTAATACTCCAGTTCGGGAGCAGACTTCGTAGGGTAGGGAATAGCTTTAAACCATTGCCTCCCATACTTGTGTAGGCATTGAGGAAGGCTGGGATCATCACATCTGCACTGTATTTATTGACCGCTCCGACCGTTGGACTGAAGTGCCCTCCACCCATTGATGTTGGATAAGTAGCCCCATTGTATTGTGCTTCCACACGATTACGATAGCTGTTGAGCGAATTGACAAAGCGATCGAAAGTGGCACTATGATAACCATTGTTAGCGTTCCCCATGCTCTCAAAAGCAGTGCCCAAAGAGAGCGTAGTCATGGTGAATGAGCCTGTTTGAGTGGTTGGAACGCCAGCATACATATACTGAATACTCCTTGAAGTGGTTGTCATTCTACTAGCCGTGAGATCGATTCTGAAGTCTCTGAAAGGCTCCAGTGTGGCACGTAATTGTACGTCTTCTACCTGGTTTGTTATCGCTGGTGTAGCAATACTATCATTGATGAGTAACCAGTTATTGTCACGTGCTTTACCAATGTAATCATCGTCTATGAGACCAAAAGCAAAGTCTAACCCAGGTGTCAATGCACCGGTACCACGACGTTGTCCAAAGGCATCTCCAATGGTTGGCATGAAGCCTGGTAAGGTCATAGAATACTGGTTGCGATACGATATTCCGACGTTGCGCACCATCATTAAAGCACGTGCAACACATTGTGCAGTCTTATACCATTTCTTGTTATCGAGTGGCTCTTTTGGTGTGATCGTGAGCTTTGCCCGTATAGCAGAGTCCGTCCGATTGAAGATTTTTACTTGGTTATCTCCCACCTTCTTCCACTTCATCTTTAAGGGTTTTCCATGCTCATCTTTAGCCGAGAAGATCAGTCGTTTCGTATTCTTTCCATGCGATACAACGATAGAAGTATCGGCTTTGAGGGTTATTTCTTGCTCAAAACTCTTCTTGTTCTTAGGCAGTGCTTTCTTCTTTTCATCGTCTTTCTCTTTCGCTTTCTGCTCCTTCGCCTTCTTCTTCTGTTCGGCTGTCATTGTCGGACGAGAGGGTTTTCTTGGTTGTGTCCGATTGAACCGCTCATTCGTTTTCTTTAGGAAGGGAACATGGTTGTAAAGGCGTTCCATGTTGAAAGTCCCATTAATGTTTAAGGTCCTGTTACTTGTGATTGTGTTACCGAGCGAAGTACCATTATCAAGGTTAGCACCCCTTACCCATGTGTAAGTTGCATTATAACTAGCATCCGTATTCACCCAATCGAAGACAGGTAAAAGGTTAAGAGGTAACTGATAAGAGAGCGAGAAGTTCTGTTGGTAATCAAGTGGAGTACCAAAGTGCTTAATGCTTGTCCACACCGAATCCTTCCATGCTTGATAACGATCCGCATAGAGGTCTTTGTTAATAGGAGTGTATGGTTCTTCTATTTCCGCATGCGTTGCACTTTGGAAGTTCATGTGTAGGTTGCGCGTTAAGTCCCATCTCAAAGCAAAGTCTCTGTTCCATAGGAACTGCTCATTAAACGTCAGTGGGAGGCGGTCATGACCTATTGACTCCATGTCACGCTCTTGTAGTTCGTAATAGTTGCGAACCATCTCTGTATTGAAGGTAAGGTTCTGTGGCAACCAATTCAAGCCAAAGCGACGTAGGATCTCAAACCATTTTGAACGACTCTTGATCAGTCGTTTGAATGGCTCCCAAGTCTTGTAAACAGGTGTCCAGTTATAGTTTAATGCCCCACGCCAGTTGTCTTCATTCTCATAGACAGTCGTTTCGCCCGATGTGTGAGAGTGTGAATGGCTATACGAGAAAGAGAAGTTTGCGGGGTCGTATGGCATAGGGTGATTCTTTGTCTGTATGTCAACACGCACATTCGATAGTGATAAGTTTGTTGTCAATCGTTTGGTAATTGCAATCGACTTAATCGAGTCTCTCTCCTGCTTGTTACTAGCTCCTTCGAGTGCATCCCCCAACTCCATATCGGTGTCGAGTGGGTTATATTTAGGTCTACTTTCGCTCTTTGTGATACTATAATATAATGGTGCAGACACCTTCGCCTTGTCTGGGAACAGTTTACCTAACTCCAGACTCGTAGTGACAGACACATCAGTCTTCGTTTCTTGTTGCCGTTCATTTACACCCTGCTCCAAGCCTCCAAAGCCGTCAGTACTATGACTTGCGTTGATATCAACACTACCGAAATCGGACAACTGGACATTCAACTGTCCTCTTGCAGCCCATCCGCCTTCGTTGTTAAACTCCTTTAGACGCAACTCATTGACCCACACTTCACCACTCTTCTGGCTACTGGAAAGGTTGCGTACACCGATAATCATAGTCTTAACCTCACCCAGTGTTGGGTTACCCATGATACTTACTTTGTTGGCAGGGTGGTCTGTGTCATAGACAGAGAAGACGCGGTTGAAACTAGCTCCACCAGTTCCACGTGCCTTGTTACGCTGCTTCTTGACAGAAGTGAGTAGGTGCAAAGGAATATCTAACATGTTCTCTATAGGCCAAACCAGCCGTTGATCCTGTGGGAGATACATGTCGTAATCACTTTTTGGAGCGGTTAGCTTCAATGGAATTTCATATTCGTAATAATTGTTCTTATAGTCTGATCCCAATCGAATGAACACTGCCAACTGATCATCACCGAGGTTGGTTGTGTTCTGTTCGAAGGCATTTGCGTGTACAAACATCTGTAGACGCTTGTATTGGCGCAGGTCAAGTGTTGTGTTCTTATATACAGCTTTCGATTCACCCGAGCTTAGATTATTAACGACCAAAGATAGTGCTTGCTCGTTCTCCTGTACTAGTTGAGGCTGACTCGGATCCTGTCCTCGAATGATACCAGGCGGTAAGACATAGTTGACGGGAGTCTTATCTCCATTCTCTTCAAGGCTCACCGTACTCACATTCATCGTACCCGTATTGGGCACACCACTGGTTAAGTTCTGCTGATACTGACGCCATTTGCCACTGACAAGGTCGAAAGTGGCAAAGCGGAGAACGATTGGTTTGCTGAAACCCGTGAGGAACATACGCATGAAGCGGATACTTGTAAAGTCGTTGATACCCCCCACTCGTTTCTGAAACTCCTCTAGTGGAATGCGGAAAAGATACCATGTAACAGGTTCCGAACCACCTTTTCGCAAGGATGCTGATGCCACTCGCTTGTCCACAATGAAGTTTTGTCCGACGTTGAGATCCTGTGGTCGAATGCTAACATGGTATTGGTAATACTTCTCGTATTCGTTCAGTGTATAGTCTTGGTTGATGTCCTCTACATCAGGAGTGGTCTTGTAAGACGTGTCATAACGCTCGTTATTATTCTCATTGTCAGGTGAGTTACCTTGCGGGTTGTTGATTCTTTTATAGCGTTCAAGTATCGATGCACGTTTACGATCCCAATCCGAACCACGGAAATAGTGGTAGTCATCATTGGCAGGGTCAGCCCATATAGAGTCAAACACAGCCTGATTGGTGTTGGCACGGGCTGCAGTAAGGAAGTTCTGATAGGCTGTGAACTGTCTTTCTTCTTCATCCGTCAAGCCATTGTAACCCACATCTTGCTTGGCACGACTGCCTGCTGACGTCGCAAAAGCATACGTGATGGTAGATTGTGTAGGGATTCGTCCCCACTGAGTCGTCGTCCATGAGTTGCTACCATCTACTGGCATACCACTCTCATAGAACTTCTTTCCATCCTTCAATATATCTTCAGACACCTCGCCGAGATCGATATAGAAGTCGCCACCATACTGGTTGGCATTAGCTTGTCGATTGGTATATATGAACGGATCAAGCATCCAAAACTCCACATACTCGATGTTGGCTGTCTGGAAGTCGTTTGTGTCCAACTTACGCATCATACCGCCCCATGTTCTGTTAGGGTTGGTGAGGTGACCATTAATGTCAATATTAGGATTGAAGTTATAAGGTCCTCGTTCTGCTGGATAAAACGCCAGATTCAGTATTTGCAAGGTTGAGATGGAACCGCTATAGTTACGATCTCTGTTAGGGAAGACTTCGGTAATTGGAATCTCACGAACGTAGTGATTCGATAATTGTTCGAGGTCGCTTTTGATGTGACCAGGCGTTAGTGAACTACTACGACGTGTGAAGAGAGGGTCAATATTGTACCAAGCTAAGAGACTTCTGTTATATCCACTCCTTAAAGTAGTCTTATCTGTTGACTCGGAGAAGTCGGATGGTACACTTGAAATAACCCATGATGTAGGTTGGCTAACATCGATTGCATTCTTCGTACCTTCAAAGTCATCAAGGTAAGACGCATGGTCTTGTGTACCCTTACTCTGCCCTGCCAACAACTGTGCGAACTCGGCAGAGAAGGTGATATATGATGGTTGAGTAACATGCAAGAAAGGTATCTTATTGAGCATGTTGGTCAACCACTGGCTCTCTTTCTTCCAGTTTAGATTAAGTCCCCAAATGGTGTTGTTGAGCGGTTCCGAACCCATATTCACCTTTGTGGTGAGTGGTTGTTCGGATAAGTGCATGAATGTTCCACCTATTTGGAAGTCCTTTGAGAAGTCATACTCCCAGTTTACTCCTATCATAGTCTTGCGCTCCTGTTGGTAAGCACTTTGACTTTCGAGGGAGACATTGACAGCAGTTCCTGCATCAATAATACTCTGGTTGAGGATTGTAACTTCTCCCGCACTGTAATCAACGCTGTAATCAGAACCTTCATTAAGCGTTACTCCACCAGCAGTAACCACCACGGAACCTTGCGGAACATTGTAGGCACCAAGCGAAATAACGTTTGCTGCCGTACCCCGATATTGTCCCACAAGCATGAATTTATCTTTCTCTGCAATCTGCTTAGCAGTAGTCTTTGTCGAATTATATAGTTCCGAGAATGTGTACTTATCGGCTATTGCAGCCGTAACACCTTTATCAATAAGTTTCTTACGAAGCCCTGCGCCGAATGGTTCCGCTAGTGGGAAAAAGACGCGCCCATTGCTTATTGTGTATCCTTCTACATAATCGAAATAACCATTCGGATGCGGGTTGTTATTGTTATCTAATCGGTCGGCACCAAGCAACTTAATGATGGGTAAGCTCTTAACTTGTGGCTCGGGTATATAAGAAAGGTACACACCTGTCGTATCACTTTGATATTTAACATCAAGGCGGAACTTATCCTTCTCAATGTTAGTCGACAGGTAATAAACATTCTTCATCATCAATCCCCAGTTACCTTGACTAGGGCTGTTATTGGTGTTCTTCAGCGACTTTACGAATAGAGCCTCATTGATATCGGTGCGGTCACTGGCAAATTCTCCCACTTGATAGGTCACTCCGCCGAATGTATATTCGTATGCAACGGCAAGCACTTGGTCGGTTTGTAGACCACTGCGAAGCGATATGTAACCCAAAGCAGGGTTCACTGTGTACTCCGAACTATTGAGTAGTCGGGCATTAGCAATCTTCTCGTAATCATTACCACCCACAAGTCCTGCACCATCCAAGATGCCTGTCACTTGATCAATATTGCGTGCGGCAGGGTAGCCTTGAGCGATAGTGTTGTATTCAGTGTTTGCGTTGTTCGTTGGTACTTGACCAATTCCTGTACCCCAAAGATCCGTTCGGCTCACTCGTTCATTCTCTCCTAAATCGGTGAGAGCAACGATATTACGAGTGTTACTTGTCGTTCCGCTCTTGTTTGTTACCCACACTTCAACACGGTTGATAGTGATACCTGTCTTCAGGTTAGGCAATGATTTCATTGCTTCATCATAGTGATCTCGGAAGTATTGAGATAAGAAGAAGTGACGGTTCTCTTCGTATTCTGCGGCATCAATCTCAAATGGTGTCAACTGCTTTCCGCCCCTAGAACTAACGCTCTTATTCGAACTCTTCTTTTGAGATAACACTGTTTGTAACTTCAATTTACCGAATTGCATGTCCGTGCGAATGCCGAATAAGGCCGAAGCTCCTTGCACAAGAGAGTTGTTAGAAGGGAATGTTACGTTACCACCCTCAACCAGTTTGATGATCTCATCCTCCTTTCCTTCATACTTCAACTTGAAGTTCTGCGTGTCAAAGTCAAATGTCGCATCAGTGTTGTAATTGAGGTTCATGTTCACTTTATCGCCCACTTTTCCATTGACATTGACGTTAATTTTCTCGTCAAAGTTCATCGCTGTGGTCTTACGATTGCGTATTGGCAATGACGGGTTATCAATGCTTTTGAGCGTCGCACCGAACTTCAGCTCTGCAGTTCCTTGTGTTTTAATACGTACACCACCTGGTCCAAAGATCTTCTCAGCCGGTCCTAACGAGAAGTGCATATCGGTGAAGTCGAACTTCTCCTTGCCCTTTTCGCGTAGTATCTCTTGGTTCTTTGAGCGATAGTAATCCGTGAAGCTGCGTTTCTCTGTCCACTTCCGATACTCTTCAGGTGTCATCATTATTGGTGCCATCACGTATGTATCACCAATCTTGTTACCTATGATATACCGATCAAGCGAGTCGTTATATTCCACCGTTTGTCGCATGTTCTCAGGGCGGATGAGATCGGTAGAGTTCTCCCTTAGATCATCATAAGTAATAGGTGAAGTGCGCTGCACTTTCCACCTTGGATGCAGTAAAGAGTCAGGGATCTTCTCCTCATCTATCTCCACCTCAATCGGTTTCTTCTTCTTGATCGTATCGTTTTGTGTTACAGAGAAGAGGCTCTTTATCGGTGCAAAAGATAGAGCCATACGTCCCCAGCTTAGTAGTGTGACACTACCAAGAAGTATGATAATAATGAGGAATATGTAATGTTTTCTTTTCAAGAAGACGAGTGATTGAAAGCCTCCCTAAGCCCTTTTAACAGAAATATGCAAGCTGTAATATGCAGAGAACAGCATTTGTAAGCGGTAATAACGCCCCTCTCCCTTCGGAAAGGGGACGGGAGTGAGGCTTTTTACTTAATCATCTTCAACGCCAACTTAACCACCTGTTCCACAGGAAGGTCAGGTTGTTCGGTAAGGATACTCACGACAACCTTTGCAGAAGGAGCTGGTGAGAAGCCAAGCATAGTGAGTGCGCTAACGGCCTCATCCTTAATCCCTGTATCAACAGCAGGTGTACCAGGAGTGTTGCTAACATGCAACTCGTCAGCAATACCACTTTGCATGATCTTATCCTTGAGATCGACTATAATGCGTTGAGCAGTTCGAAGACCAATACCCTTAACAGTCTTCAACATCCTCTCGTCTCCATTGGCAATTACATTGCAAAGTTCGGCTGGTGTCAATGAAGAAAGAATCATTCTAGCAGTGTTCGCACCTACTCCGGAGACCGTAATCAACAATCTGTAAAGGGCTCGCTCCTGCTTGTTTGCAAAGCCGTATAGCGTGTAGTTGTCATCGCGTCCACCGGTCATAATGGCCTCATGAACATATAGTTTGACAGCTGTTTTACCCTGTATTGCACTATAAGTATTCAGTGAGATATTCAGTGCGTAACCCACACCATGTGCCTCAACGACAGCCATGGCAGGTGTTAACTCTGCCAGTTCGCCTTTGATATATTCAATCATAATCTAAAATAAATATGCCTTTTTCGGGCATGGAAATTCTGTATATACGTTCTTACTAACGCATTCCTCCTTTGTTTATTGTGATTTCAATATTTTATTCCTACATTCTTTCATTATTCCAATAATTCTTCTTACCTTTGCGCCCAGTTAAACGAAAATTAACTTGCAATAACGCATAATGAGAGTAACAAACCAGCTTATTTCAACCACTAATGCTTGCGCC
>ERZ773066.876-NODE-876-length-16065-cov-4.593879_pt1 | contig 16065 bp, 16 predicted proteins | sample MGYA00580573_ERZ773066 | MGnify/ENA primary metagenome ERZ773066 (study PRJEB29015, sample SAMEA2738128) | human oral metagenome | biome: human oral; feature: human-associated habitat; material: saliva | place: China | collected 2203 ... | reverse complement strand
AATGGTCGCGCGTATCGCAAGTGCCAAGCTTTTATGGACCGAAAACCCAGATGAGCTACGCGAACGTGTAGATGAGGTATTGGCGGCAGCTAAAATAGATCGTCCAGTTCAGGTACCTACATCACCTCTTATTGCTAAGTGTTTCCCTGACTCAGAGTCATTGCATACGCTTTTGAGGATTCGCGATGAGGTATTGAAACAACAGAATACAGATGGAATCGCTGAGCTATTGTGGCTTGCGTTCGTCTCGATTATTCGTGCATGCTCCCCGGCAGGTACTGCTCAATGGCAGTATGTATTGCCGAATAAAACCAAAAGTCGCGTAGCTGAACCGCTAAGTGCTTTCGCGTCTGCTGGTGATCTTTTCGCATCAGATATGGAAAAACGACAATTTTTGCTTGGGGATAACCCTGCAACGGCTACCATACTTCATTCTGACGCAAGGAGTCTGGCAGGCGTTGAGGATAATTGGGCGGAAGCGGTAATTACGTCACCCCCTTACGCCAATAATTATGATTATGCTGACACTCTTCGCCTGGAGCAGATTTTGCTTGGAGAAATTGAAGGGTGGAAAGACTTACGAGAACTACGAACTGTTTTGTTGCGATCCGCTACACAAAATATGGGGCGCTGGAACGCGGACGAGGCGCTTGAATCTCCCCTAATGAGTCCCATTATGAATGAGTTTATGCCTGTGTATGAAAATCTTACACAAGCTCGTAAAGAACGTGCAGGTCATAAAGCATATAACACAATGCTGGCTGGCTATTTTTATGATAATGCAAAGGTATTTCACTCGTTGCGTCGTGCGACTAAGACAGGAGCAAAAGTGTGCTACGTAGTGGGGGATTCAGCTCCATATGGTGTTCATGCTCCAGTAGAAAAGTGGCTTGGTGAGCTTGCTGTGGCAGCAGGGTTTAACTCCTGGTCATTTACTAAAGTTCGAGATCGTAACACTAAATGGAAAAACCGTAAGCATAATCATCCTCTGCATGAGGGATATCTATGGATTGAGGGATAATATGGCTACATCACCTTCACATGCGTTGGGGCAAATTGCTGGCTATATGATGGAACAAGCTTTCTACGATATGCTTCTTCCTATTGCTTATGAATTTGACCTATATGTTGACCGCCAAGGCCCTAGGCCTGCGCGAGGACAAAAGAAGAAAGTTACATGGGTCGATGTGCACCAAAATAAACATGACTTAGACTTCGTTTTGGAACGTGGAGGTACACAGGAGATTATTGGCACTCCTGTTGCCTTTATCGAAAGTGCTTGGAGGCGCTACACAAAGCATTCAGTTAATAAGGCTGGTGAAATTGCTAATGCGCTTATCCCGCTGAGGAGAACTTATCATTTTGCTAATCCTTTTCTTGGTGCTTTAGTGGCAGGTGAATGGACTCAAGGTGGTATTAGCCAGATGGAGTCTCAGGGAATTGATGTTTTGCACTTTCCAATGGAACTGTTAGTCGACTCATTTCGGGTCGAAAATATAGACTTTTGGTTTGATGAGAAGACATCTGCGGACCATATGGCGGCTCAAGTTAAGCGTTGGGCGTCGATTGGGGATGCGGGGCAACAAAATGTTATTTTGTCCCTTCGTGAGAATGCTGAAAATCAATTTAGTAATTTTGCTGGACGATTGCGAGAGCATCTATCCCGTAAAATTGACAGCATATTTATTCTTCCCCTGTATGGCGTAAATTATGTTGCTCAGAATCTTGATGAAGCTCTTGGATTTCTCGCAAGAATGAAAAATTCTAAAGGGATGTCTGATGATCTTAAATTTACGCGGGTCGAGATTCAGATTAGATATTCTAACTCAACTAACATAAATGCATCATTCACTTCGTACATGGAGGCGATTGCCTGGTTGCGACAAAATTATATGTAATAGTAAATGTGGTTTAGATAGTTTCTGGCGTTAGTCTTGTAAAAAATACCTTTACTGTAGTTGATATGAAGCGAAGGAAAAATCCAGGGTGATACTGCGCCGCAGGCTGCTGGTGTGATTCACTCTGATTTTGAGCGTGGCTTCATTAAGGCTGAGGTTGTGTCGTTCAAGGACCTGGATGAGGCTGGCTCCATGGCGGAGGCGAAGGCTCGCGGTAAGGTCCGTATGGAGGGCAAGGACTACATCATGCAGGACGGCGACGTGGTGGAGTTCCGCTTCAACGTCTAATCTGACGGGTCGATAGGACTTTGAGAATCCGGTGACGGAGGGATGACGAAATTCATCTCACTGTCACCGGATTTTTTGTACCCTTAATGCGTAATGTAAGCCGCTATATCAAAAAGAGATTGTAAAAATTATCGTCAATACATTACTGCTGCTCGTCGTGCGGGGGAATGGCTCACCCCTCCACCGGAAGAAGTAACTGAGGAAACGTAAAACAATACTAATGCATGATGATGAAGTGGCGGAGCTCCGTTTCAATGTTTAGGAGGTAAGAAATGATAGTCGAATGGTGGCATTCCCTTGTATCTAAGTGGTCGTGGGATGACCCGATGCTTCTCTTGGGTTTAGCATCCTTTGTGGTCGCTGTAGCATCCTTTGTGGCAACGGCACTCATCCCCATTGTTCTATGGAGGATGGGAGCGAAACAGGCAAAACGTGATAGCGAATTGCAAGCCAAAATCCTCGCTCGTCAAACGTTAGTTTCTCAACTCCAACGACGCGATGCGCTACTGGGGATTGTTACTCAATCCTCAGACGCCAGGTATCTGGAGGTGTTATGGAAAGAGATTTGTGAGTACAAGGAAGAGGACCGGGACTTCCTCCTCGCTCATCTCCGCGCCAATCCTGCTCTTGCGCTTCCGGGAACGTCCACCGGTGCGAAAGTGCAAGATAACCTGACTGATGCCGCTGTGAGTAATTATGTTGACGGACTTGAGCGTCGTTATGCAGAAAGGGATGGGTATTGGCCCTATCCTGGATTGCTCAAATTCATTGCGGAAGTAATAAGACAGGGAGCAAAGATTGAGGACTCGCGTATCGTCGAACTTGTTACGGGACCGACTGCAGAAAAGCAACGTCCAGGTCACTCCTTCTACCGGGAGCTGGTTCTTACTTTTCCCCAAGGCACGGGTCCTCTTCTTCATGCGGTTGAGAGGATTGATTCTCGGGCTCCCGGTGGTCTTAAACTGAATGTTCTGACCGGTGCCCTTCTCGCGGTCAAAGACTTGGAAATGGGACGCCGAGGCCCGAAGCTGGAATCGGATGAGGTGGAGGGGCTGAAGAGAGACATCGCGGATGCTCTCGCCTATCTGCTACATCGAGATGTCCTACGCTCGTTTGACCGGTGGGAAATTGATGGCTCGACCGACCGCGTTACTGCTACGGCTGCCTGGCTCATCAGAGCGGTTGGATGGGCTGCCGATGCTGATAGTCATCTAGCGATGCGGATGATTCAAAATCTAGCTTTCGCAATTGAATCAGTACCTGAATCGGACCGCATAGGTGGCTGGGGAATTGATGACGTCGATGTCCGTCAGGGATTCGAATGGATCAGTGAAAAGTGCCCTAAATTGTGGGAAAACTACGGGGAAGAACTGGAGGCGGCTGCCACGAAAATTGGGTCGTGGAAGGAGGACCCCTCCTCGTAGGGTACCGCTTACCCTGAAACGTCGAATTACACCGTGACGTGGTGGAGTTCCGCTTCAACGTCTAAGCGATAAAAACATAAAAGCGGGGCCCCGCACTGTGAACGTACAGTGCGGGGCCCCGCTTTATTCGCCCTTACGACCTGCCTAGGCAGCTACCGGGCATAAGTCTTGTTGACCGGGATTAGTGGTCAGCACCAACCATAACGTTGGAAGCCTTGATAACTGCGTAAGCAGTCTCGCCAACCTTCAGGCCCAGTTCCTTAATGGACTCGTTGGTGATGGACGCAGAGATAACAACCTCGGGAGCGATCTCAATCTTAACGATGCCGTTGGTTGCACCCTCAGTAATCTCAACAACCTTGCCAGCGAACTGGTTACGTGCGGAAAGCTTCATGAAGCCGTGCCTTTCACTCAAAAAACGTACAAATACTTAAGCACTTTACACGCCGCAGCCACTGAGAATCATCTTCCAACCAAAATATTACGCACAAACCATGCAAATTTTATTTTCGGCTTCGACCACGCCCCGAACCCACCCCAAAAGACCAGCAAAAGCCAGCCTCGCACATGCGGTTCGCACCCGCCAAATGGTATAGTCAGCACGAACGCGAGAATCCTCGCACCCTCCACCGTCGCACTCCGCCCTCGCTGACGCGCGCCCACACGCCGCAGCACCACCGCAGTAATACTGCAGTACCACCGCAGAAACAGGGGAGCGGCGGCGCATCCGCACAGATTGAAGAAGGAACCATGAGCGAAAACCTCAACGAAATCGAAGCACCCGCCTGCCCCGAATGCAACGAAAACTACACCTACGAAATGGGTGAACTCTGGGCATGCCCCATGTGCGGCCACGAATGGGAGCGCACTGCAGCAGGCGAAACCGAAGAAGAAGCAGGCGCCAAGGTTCTCGACTCCGTTGGTAACGAGCTCGTCGACGGCGACTCCGTCACCATCGTCAAGGGCCTGAAGGTCAAGGGCGGCGCAGACATCAAGGCAGGCACCAAGGTGCGCGGCATCCGCCTGCTCGAATCCCCCGTCAACGGCCACGACATTGAGGCGAAGGTCCCCGGCGCAGGCCAGATGTACCTGAAGTCCTCCGTGGTCAAGAAGGCATAAGCCAAGAAGGCGTAAGCCAAGAAGACGTAAAGTGCTTCGCACAAGGCGCAGAAAAGGCGGCACCTCCCGCACTAGCTCACGCTAGGGGAGGTGCCGCCTTTATGTATGAGGGGCTCATCTGAGAAAAGCTCAGCGAGCTCTCAAGAGGTCGGGTTGTTACTTTCTGCCGGTCATGCCCAGGTACAGGGAAATGGTCAGCATCGCTGCAAAGACCGACAGAATCCAGCGCATCCAGTCGATGCCAGCGGTCGCGGCAACGCCCAGCTGAACTGCCGCCCAGTTGCCGACAGCCGCGCCGACAGCGCCGCAGATAATGGTCCAAAGAATCGAAATGTTCTGGCGGCCTCGCATGAAGAATCGTGCGATTGCGCCAATAATTGCGCCGGTGATAATGGTGCCAATGATAGTGCCCATTGTTCTCTCCCAAAGGTTGTACACCTGCCGCTGTGACAGGTGGCGTGTTAGTTCCAGTGTAGGCAATGCTGGTTACGGAAAGCTTAATAACGGGTATGTTAAGGTAAACGGCACCTCAATGTTTTACGTGTAAAACACTGAGGTGCCGTTCCTGACGAACGAAGCGACTACTTCGACTTACGCCAAATCTTCAGAGCGCTACAAATCATCGGCAGCTGTAGCGGCAGGCGACCGTACGCAATAGCCTTACGCTGAGTGGACTGGTTACGCGCATCCAGCGCCATCTGAATATTCGCGGGGAACACTGCAACAAACAGCAGAGCCGCGAGCAGGCCACCGGCACGGCGGGTCTTATCATTAGCCAGCAGGGCAGCGGTGCCCAGCTCAGCCGCACCCGAAGCGTGAGTGTACGCGTGTGCAGGACCCGGCAGGTACTTCGGCACAATCGAGTCGAAGGGATCCGGGATGATGAAGTGCAGCGCACCCATCACAGCGAGGGCGCGGGCCATGCGAGTAGCCGAGCGCTCAGCGCTGTACTCTTTCTTCTTAAAAATACTCATGCTCCCATTATGCGCCTGTCAGAGGCGTATTCCTTAGCTCAATGGCACGCTGAACCGCTACGTGTTTGCGCGTGTTTGACTGTCTAGAATGCGGACTCAGCACGCCAAACGAAAATACATCGTTCAAAAGCAGGTAAGATAGGGGCAACGGCACCACGTGCGGATGACGCCCCGCCTGCCCCTCACCTTCGGGTGAGCTGCCAGATGGGGTAAAACACCGGGTGCCTACCGGAACAATCAAAGGAGTAATACCGTGAAGAAGATTCTGTGCATCGCTATCCTGGCAGGCGCCGCATACTTCGGTTACAAGAAGTTCGTTGCCTAAACAGCTAGCCCTCGGGCATTCTACATATCCTTAAGCAACGAAAACCCGCCGTCTCACATATGCACTATATGCGAGACGGCGGGTTTCTCGTATGCCAAACGTCTGAGCCCCAAACTCTCTGGGCTCCAAACACTCTGGCTTCAAACGCGTAGATTCGGGGCCGCGAGCCTATGAGGTGAACCGGCTATTCGCTCGGCGGAACCTCACCGGTCATCACAACCTTGTTCTGCGAAGAGCTCCAGCTGAACTCAGCAGTCGTGCGGCCGCTCGCGCTGGCGGAGCTCTCATCGCCCTTCACGTAGCGGTAGGTCACGCTAATCGAGCTGTCCGAGGTGCGGGTAATCACCGGGGAGAACGAGTACGGCTCATAGGTTGCGGTACCAATGAACTTGCCGCGGTGGAACAGCAGAATGTGGTGCGCCATCGAAGAGATGCAGCAATCAGACGGGGACGAACCCGGAATAGCGTCAATCCAGGACAGTTCAGCGCAGGGGTCGTAACCCTCGTAAGTGCGCGAAACGTTCGTCCACTGATCCCACTTGCTCTTATTCTTCAGCTCGCGCAGAGCCTTAGACACCACGGTCGACGCAGAATCAGAAGCGCAGGTGGAGTCCTTCTTCGACTCAGACTTGGAATCCGACTTCGGCTCAGAGGTCTTCGACTCGGATGCGGTCGGCTCAGCATGAACCGTAATCGTCACCACCGACGGCACCGGAGCAGGCGACGAAGCACTCGGGGAAGCACTCGCGGATGCGCTCGGGCTCGCCGATGGGGTGGGGAACAGCTCCTGCGTAGACGTAGCGCTCGCGCTGGCAGACGCGCTGCTAGAAGAAGACACCACGGTACCCGAAACAGCAGAATCAGTGCTTGCTGAGCAGGATGTGACAACGAGAGCTAGAGCGGCGCCCAGCGCGGGTAGAGCCAAAGCGGTGCGGCCGGTAAAGCGGCGGCGAGTAGAAGACATGAATACTCCTGAAGATGCGCGGCAGCGCGCATCGGTGCTGGTCAAGAAGCGAATAGTGAACTCGTCCAGTATAGGGAAAAAGAGGCGGGCACGCAGGGCGTGCGGTCAGCGCCGTTCGTTACCGTGGAGCTACCGACCGAGATTACCGTTAGACAGCGGCTACAGCAGAGCCAGAGGCGGCGAAACGGCGTAGCCGGAAATCAGCTATGCGGAAACTCCGCCCGCTAGTGCCTGTGTCCCCTTGCACACCCGCCCTATCCAGGGGACAATGAAGGCATGGCTGAAGTAACTCTACATAACGAACTCGTAATCCACACCAACGGCGACCTGCCCGCAGTCGGCGCAAAGCTGCCCGAATTCTCGGTTCTCGCGGCTGATCTCTCCGAGATCTCCTCCGCAGATTTCGCAGGTAAGAACCTGGTGCTGAACATCTTCCCCTCCGTCGACACCAGTGTGTGCGCAACCAGCGTCCGCACCTTCAACAAGCAGGCTGCAGGCCTGGAGAACACCGTCGTGCTGTGCGTCTCCAACGACCTGCCCTTCGCAATCGGCCGCTTCTGCGCAGCCGAGGGCATTGAGAACGTCGTCACCTCCTCCGCTTTCCGCTCCTCCTTCGGTGAGGACTTCGGCGTGAAGCTGATTGACGGCCCCCTGGCTGGTCTGCTGGCACGCTCCGTGGTCGTCGTAAACCCCGAAGGTGAGGTTGTCTACACCGAGCTGGTTCCCGAAACCACCAACGAGCCCAACTACGAAGCAGCCCTGGCAGCTATCAAGTAAGCGGCTATCAAGTAAGCGGCTATCAAGTAGTAAGCTTGGTACGGGAGCCGGACGCAATCCCGGCACCCGAACATACTTCCGTCAGGGACACCCTGGCGGTACCAGCACAGCAGATACTGAACGTCTACAGCGCATGATCTAGGGTTCACCCACACATGCGGCTGGCGACAGCATAACGCCCCGCCCACCCGGTATTTCGGGTGGGCGGGGCGCTTTACTATATCCAGGCGCTAGTGTGCGATTCAGTCTTAGTGCGTGATTCAGGCTTAGTGCGTGGAGGCGCCGGGATGACCGGCATCGCCTGAGGTTTCGGAGGTTTCGGCGGGCTCCTCATCCGCGACCAGCATATGCTCCGGCAGGGTGCCGCGGCGCTTAGCCACCACAAAACGCGACACCAACAGCAGAATGTACACCACCATCGAAATCAGCAGCATCGACTGCGGCGCCAACACCAGACCAACCGCCGCAGACACGGCAGCCATCACGCCAATCACATGATCCTTCGACGCATGGTAAGCATCAATAGCGAGCACCGCAAAAAGCGCGGTCATCACAAAATCCACGCCCTTGAGGTCACTCAAGAAACTCGCACCCAGTATGTAACCGAGCGTTGCGCTCGCCAGAACGCTCAGGTGCAGGCCCGCATGAATCCACAGGATGCGGGAACCGCGCAGCTTATGGCGGTCCGGTCCGGTGTTCAGCGCGTACGCCTCATCAATGAGGGTGTACACGGTGTAGAACTTCGCCAACCCACCACGCACACGCTCAATCGGGTACGACAGACCGTACATGAGGTGGCGCGAATTAATGAGCAGAGTCATCACCGCAATAGAGAACAGCGACGCATGATTCGAGACCATGTCAATCAGCACGAACTCCACCGAACCGGCAAACACCAGTACCGGCAGCAGGGGAGCCACCCAGAACGGCAGACCGTAACTGTGCACCATCACGCCCAGACCAATGCCGACAAAGAACAGACCCAGCATGATGACACCGGCAACGCGAATCGCCTCCGCAAAACCGCTTTCGCGCGGTTGCTGAGAGCCCTGCGTATCGGGGGAGACGGTCGCCTCCACTACCGGAATCATGCCGGTCAGCGGAAGAGCAGAGGCAATAACCTGCTCAACCTGCTCCTGGCTTGCCTGGTGAGGTGCAGAACCTGAACCCTGAGGCGAAGAAGGCTGAGAGGAAGAAGCCAGAGAAGGCGAAACAGCGTTGTTTTCCTGATCCTTAGAGATGCTCATCGTAACCCCCTAGAAAACCCAGTTAGCCAGCACAACGCAGGTGACGGTACCCGCCACCATACTCAACACCATATTCTTACGCCACAGGTGCACCGCCACGGTCACCACCAGACCCGCCAGGTACGGTGCCGCCGTAGCGAACGAAGAATAATCAATCTTCGCCACCGCATAGATGGCAAGCAGCGCGACTGCGCCGAGCGGAATCCAGTGGCTGAGCGCATCCAAAAGTTCGGAGCCAGCCAGCGCCTTCTTCAAACCGAAAGGCAACAAACGAAGCAGGAACGTAATACCTGCAGCCACAAGAATCGCGGCAAGAATATAGCCGGTAGTCACTTCACTATTCATGAAGATTTTCTCTTTCTGCACATACTCAGCGAAAGAACCCGAAAAGAGCGGAAGAACCCTGAACAAGGCATGCGGGTGAAACCGTAAGCATCCGCGAAAAAGGGGAGGGAGAGCCCAACCGAAGAAGGGGCTGGGGGGATAAGTAGTGCGGTAGGTACGTGAGTTGATGAAAGCCGCGAAACATGGAGGCGGAGGGTTGTTCCTCCTACACAAGTTTTCTGCGTGGGTAGTTCTGGGCGGGTAGTTGCGCGCGGCAGTAGTTCTCGTGTGTGACCTCGGGTGATGCCGCTCCCGGTGCGGTGTTACTCCGGGGCGGCACAGCGTTCTGCGTCGCTAGTTTCCTTAGCGGTGTCTTTCATCTGAGTCATGGGGTACCTCAACCTCTGGGAGCCTCCGCGCAGGTTCGCGCGGGAGGCATCTTAGTAATCCTAGAAATAGAAAGAGGGGAGAGCGAAGCTCCACTCATCTATCCTAACCGGTTTTGAACGCTGATGTAAGGTCCTTACCGCTGTGTGGAAGCGGGAGCATCAGCGGTAGCGGCGGTTTCAGCCTCAGCCGCTACCTCATGCCCAGCACGATGCGGTAGCGTACCCCGGCGCTTCGCCACCGGGAAACGCGCCAACAGCAGCACCACATACGAACCCAACGCCACCACCAGGAACGAGGACGGCGCAAAAATCAGCGCAACCGTAGCCGAAACCGCCACAAAGAGTGCCGTCACACGATCCGGGTTAGCGCGGTAGCCGTCCATCGCAAGAACCGTGAAGATAGCCACCATCACGAAATCCACGCCCTTCAGGTTGCTGAAAAAGCTCGCGCCCAGCATATACCCGAGGACTACGCTTAGAATCCACGACACGTAAATCAGCACGTTCACCCACAGAATGCGCGCCCCCGAACGTTCATTACGGTCGGGACCGGAGTTAAGCGCGAACGCCTCATCACACAGAGTATGAACCGCCAGAGCCTTAGCCCAGAAACCCTTCACCCTGTGCAACGGGTAGGAAAGACCGTACACCAGATGGCGCGCATTCACCAGGAACACCGTCAACGCAATCGACGCCAGGGGTGTGCCAGCGCTGACCATGCCCACCATGAGGAACTCCACCGAACCGGCAAAAACTAGGGCAGATAGCAGCGGTGCGGTCCAGATGGGCAGGCCGTGCGCGTTGAGGATAATACCCAAACCCAAACCCAACACAGCGATACCGAGCATCACCACGGAAGAATCCGCAACAGCCAAACGGAAATCATTCTGCGCGCCGGTTCCCTTAAATCGAGTGCCCTGAAGCTTAGCGCGCTGAAGTTTAGCGCCCTGACGCTTGGGAGTCTGTGCCATAAGTGGGTTCCTCGTATGCGTTACGTTCTGCGAAATGCCTCATCTGCCTGCTCGCGGGTCAAAACAACGCCCACCGCGGCTTTCCAGTGTATAGGAGCAAGCGGTTGACCGAGCAGAAAAAGAGTCCGGGAATAAAATATGAGAAACACGCTTATAGTGAATGACACTAAACAACGCGGCGCTGAATAACCTAGCGACCGCACAGGCAACCCGAAAGAAACTTCAATGGCTGAACAGAACAACGCTGAGCAGAACAACACCGCGCAGACTGCAGAAGAGCAGAAGAAGGTGTACTCGCGCCAACAGGAACGCCGCGAACTCGACAACTACCGCCAGACCAAGATCGAGCGCATCGACCGCCTGCGCTACCGCGCCTACGGCGCCAACGGCGCAACCCTCGACTTCGGTGTGGGTGAGGGGCTGCTGACCCCCGTCGAGCTGCTGCTCGCCGCAATTGCCGGTTGCTCCTCCGTGGACGTGGACGCGGGCACCTCCCGCCGCGCCACCCCCGAGGTGTTCGAGGTGCTCGCCTCGGCGCTGAAGCAGAACGAAGACGGTGCGGTGCGCCTCGACGACGTTGAGGTGGACTTTGATGTGCGATTCCCCGAGGATGAGCAGGGCGCCAAGGCGCAGAAGATGGTGGATCGTCTGATTCAGCTCAGCGAGCAGAAGGACTGCACCGTTTCCCGTACCGTGGAGCACCCCACGAACGTTTCGTTCCACAACCTGGCTGACTAAAGCCGGGTGAGCTAAAAGCTTGGGCGAACTAGCCTGAGATGGGACCCTCCCGTACCGCTTGTGATGAGGCGGCACGGGAGGGTTTTTCTGTGTTTTTGTGGTTTTGGGTGGAAAAGCGCCTAAAAAGCGGGTAGGATTGACCCTCAGATTAGAAAAACTTACGGTACGTAAGAAATCCTTAAGATTGAAGAATTTCTTGACCGCAGGCCAAACCTTCGGCGGCACCACGCACAGCAAGACTAGACTGGACACCAGACTAGACCGCTAGCAAACGCACGAAGCAATAGCCTCAGAAAGAAGACCTGACATGGCACAGCCTACAGAGACTTCCGGCGCTGCATCGGAAGCCACCCCCGCAGAGGGTGAACTGAAGCGAGGCCTCTCCGCCCGCCACATGCAGATGATCGCAATCGGCGGCGCAATCGGCACCGGCCTCTTCGTCGCCTCCGGCAAGACCATCTCCACCGCAGGCCCCGGCGGCGCAATTCTCGCCTACGCCCTCATCGGCATCATGGTGCTCTTCCTCATGCAGTCCCTCGGCGAGATGGCCGCGCACCTGCCCGTGCCCGGAGCCTTCCAGACCTACGCCGCGCGCTACGTGTCCCCGTCCTTCGGCTTCGCCATGGGCTGGAACTACTGGTTCAACTGGGCGATTACCGTCGCCGCCGAGCTCGTCGCCGTCGGCGAGGTGATGAGGTACTGGTTCCCGGACATCCCATCCTGGGTGTGGGCGGCAGGATTCCTCGTGCTGCTGACCGGCATCAACGCCCTCTCGGCACGCTCCTACGGTGAAAGCGAATTCTGGCTCGCAACCATCAAGGTCGTCACCGTGGTCGTCTTCCTCATTGCAGGTATCGCCATGATCTTCGGCATCCTGGGCGGTAGCTCCCCGGGCGTCTCCAACTGGACCGTCGGTGAGGCACCCTTCGTCGGCGGCGCACCCGCCGTACTCGCCATCTTCATGGTGGCAGGCTTCTCCTTCCAGGGCACCGAAATGATTGGTGTGGCTGCCGGCGAATCTGAGAACCCCCGCCGCGACGTGCCCCGCGCACTGACCAGCGTGTTCTGGCGCATCATGCTCTTCTACATCGGCGCGATGGTCGTCATCGGCTTCCTGATTCCTTACTCCGACCCGAACCTGCTCACCGCAGCGGACGGCAACATCAACATCTCCCCGTTCACCCTCATCTTCGAGCGTGCGGGCATCGCCTTCGCGGCAGCTATTATGAACGCCGTGATCCTCTCCGCCGTGCTCTCTGCAGGTAACTCGGGCCTGTACGTTTCGGCTCGTATGCTCTTCGCGCTCGCCCAGGAGGGTAAGGCACCGAAGATGTTCACCCACATCAACTCCGGCGGCGTGCCCATGAACGCGCTGCTGGCAACCGCAGCTATCGGTGCAATCGGCTTCATCGCCGCGCTGCTCTCGCCGGATGGTGCGTACCTGTGGCTGGTGAACGTGTCCGGTCTGGCCGGCTTCATCACCTGGGTGGGCATCGCCGTGGCGCACTACCGCTTCCGCCGCGCCTACCTGAAGCAGGGCCACAGCCTCAAGGAGCTGCCGTACGTGGCGCCGTTCTTCCCCGTGGGCCCGATTATTGCGTTCCTCATGTGCCTGGTCGTTATTGGTGGCCAGAACTACGAGGCCATCATCAGCGGCGACTGGTTTGGCGTTCTGAGCTCTTACATTGGCCTGCCCGTCGTGGCGGCCGTGTGGCTGGGCCACCGCATCGTGACCCGTGACCGCCTGATTCCGCTGGAGGAAATGGACGTGAGCGGCCTCGAGGTGGGCGAATCCAAGTAGGTTAGCGCATCGCTCATCAACGCGCTGAGTGAGCCGCCGGCCCCGGGAGAGGGGGCCGGCGGCTCTTTGCTATCTGCAGTTTATTCCGCACGGGAGAGCTAGGCTGTATGCCCTGCAGCTCTTAGGAGTGGCGGCGCGAGCGCAGAACGCTCAGGCCAAGACCCGCACCGATCGCGGCAACGCCAATGCCAACAATCACACCAACGCTGGATGCGCCGGTGTTCGCCAGGGTAGCCTTCTTGGGGCTGTCCTTTGCCGGGGTGTTCTTTGCCAGCGTGTCCTGAGCCGAGCGGGCGGTCACCGGAGCCTCCTGAGAGGGCTTGCTCTGAGCTGGCTTACTCTTGGGATGCGCCACGGTTGCGTCCTCCAGCTTGTCAGCGTTGGGGGTCTTATCGGCAACCGGCTCCGGAGCGACAGTTGCTTCCGGCAGCGCGGGAACCGTCGGCGCATCGGTGGGGTTCACGCCAACGGTTGCCTCGGGCAGAGGAGCCACGGTGGGCGCGTCGGTCGGGTTTACACCCACGGTTGCCTCGGGCAGGGGTGCCACGGTCGGTGCGTCGGTCGGGTTTACACCCACGGTTGCTTCCGGCAGGGGTGCCACGGTGGGCGCATCCGTCGGGTTTACACCCATGGTTGCCTCAGGCAGGGGTGCTACCGTCGGTGCGTCAGTGGGGTTCACGCCGATGGTTGCCTCAGGCAGGGGTGCCACGGTGGGCGCGTCGGTCGGGTTTACACCCACGGTTGCTTCCGGCAGGGGTGCCACGGTGGGTGCATCGGTGGGGTTCACGCCGACGGTTGCCTCAGGCAGGGGTGCCACGGTGGGTGCATCGGTGGGGTTCACGCCGACGGTTGCTTCCGGCAGGGGTGCCACGGTGGGTGCATTGGTGGGGTTTACACCGATGGTTGCCTCGGGCAAGGGCGCCACCGTCGGAGCATAGGTCGGAACCGCAGAAACCACGGGCTCCTGCGCGAAAAGCTCAAGAGGCTTCTGAGCATCAAACGAGCCGTACTCAGCACCCTGAACGCCAGCCGCCATGGTGCCCGCAATGTACTTGTGAGAGGTATTCAGTGTCGCCGCAACATCCGCCGGAACCTTCACCTCCGTCTCAAAAGCACCGTTGTGAATCTGCGAAGCAGGTACGGTCACCTCAGCCACGAAGCGCATACCCGTCTGAGGAAAACGACCGGGAACCCACACATTCGTATCAGACACCACCACGCGCACACCGTGCGGGGTCGCCTCACCGGTGTAGCCGGAACCGCGCACCTTCAACACAGTCTCACCCTTGGTGTTCAAGCGCGGCGAATCCACGTGCAGAACCGGTGCGGCGCTATCCTTCACAACGTCCATGCGCAGCACCTGGCCGCCCGAATAATAACCATCAACGGCGATATTAGCGACGAAGCTGTAGTTCTTCGCCGGGTCAATCAGGCTACCGGGAACGTAATGGGTCGCAGTCGCCGTGCCATCCTTGAACGGGCCCGCAACGTGCACCGTCTGAATCGGGTTCAGAAACGGGAAACCCCTATGGTTTGCCTCATGCAAAGCCGGAGAAAAAGCAGTAGTTTTCGCGGGCAGATTCGTCGCTTTGAACGTAATCTTGTTCAGACGCAGGGCGGTCTTCAGCTCACGGGTATTGGTCTCAACCTTGTAGTTGTAGACCGTAATAACCGGCGGGTTATCCGGATTCGGGGTATTCGCTGCCGCAACAGAAGGCAGAGCGCACAAGCTCAAGGAAGCGGCAAGAAGAACAGAAGTGCCAGCGCTACCGTAGCGGCGGGCATGAGAAGAGTTAGCCATCATGAAGTTCCTTCTACATGGGTGATTGAGTGATCCGCACTCTTCCTGTATCGCGCCAAGTCGAGTGCGTATACGGTACCGCGACATCGCGGTTAATTACACCGTAACACGCGCCTAAACGCATGAACCGGACATAACATAACTCGCCGAAATATTACGTAAAACCAACGCCTACAGGGCGCACAATAGGGCGGAATAATAAGACAAATACGCACTGCGCAGGGTGGAGGATACGGAAATGCTAGGGTAGAAAGATGCCCACGCAGAAGAACCCGCAGAACCGAGTAGAAGCAGCCCCGCCCACCGAGCACAGCGCTACTGAGCACAGCGCTACTGAGCACAACGCCATCGACAGCACGCACCGCGTCGTGAACGTGTGCGCTGTAGCAATCCGCAACCGGGACGGGCTCGTACTCACCGTGCGCAAACGGGGCAGCGACGGGTTCATGATGCCCGGCGGCAAACCCGAACCGGGGGAGACCCCGCTACAAACCGCCTGCCGCGAAGTGAACGAAGAAATCGGACTCACCCCCGACCCCGCTCGGATGCACCACCGCGGACTCCTCGAAGCGGCGGCACTGAACGAGGCGGGCTTTACGGTACGCGCCGAAACCTATGAATACGCACCCACCGACGAGCAGCACGAACAGCTGGCTACGCTGGTGCCGCAGGCAGAAATCGCTGAGCTACGCTGGGTCAACCCCGCCATGGGCAGCCCCTCCGATTCTGTATCGCAGGCACCGCTAAATACCGAGCAGATTTTCCCGCTGCTGGCACGCACCCCGCTACCGTAACCACCGCGCTCGTAACCACAGCGCCCAACACACGCCCCTGAACTGGCGGGCGGCACACATGAGGTACACAGGTGCATCCGGTACCCTCAACACAACAACATCTATCGGGGGTAGAACGCATAGAGGCGCTCCATCCCGAAACCCCATACACCCCAAGGAGAACCATGAAGAAGACCGACTACAACCTTGCCGTCTACTGCGGTGCACGCTCCGGCAACGACCCGCTCTTTA
>ERZ773066.868-NODE-868-length-16092-cov-43.850720_pt1 | contig 16092 bp, 15 predicted proteins | sample MGYA00580573_ERZ773066 | MGnify/ENA primary metagenome ERZ773066 (study PRJEB29015, sample SAMEA2738128) | human oral metagenome | biome: human oral; feature: human-associated habitat; material: saliva | place: China | collected 2203 ... | reverse complement strand
GCGTACTTGGCGGCGGGTGCGGTTGAAGGCTTTTTCTAGTTCGGTGGCGTTGGTGAGGTTTTTGCCTTCTAGGTCTGTGCCGATTGAGCGGGCGATGCGTCTTAGGTTGGCTTCTTTTTTGGGTAGGTCGTGGGTGCGTCGTAGGCGTGAAAGTTGGGCGCGGTGTTCGATTAGGCGTTCGAAGCGGTAGCAGCGTGACATGGCTTGGCCGGCGCTGCGGCCGATGTAGCCGCCGTCGATGAGTTCGTTTAGGGCTTCTAGGGTGGCGGCTGAGCGTAGGTGGGTGTCGCTGCGGCCGTGTACTAGTTGGAGTAGTTGGACGGTGAATTCTACGTCGCGTAGGCCTCCGGGCCCTAGTTTGATGCGGCGGTCGTCGCGGGTTTTGGCTGATTCTTTTTCTACTCTGCGGCGCATGGCTTGGGCGTCGCTGACGAAGTTTTCGCGGGCGGAGGCTTGCCACACTAGGGGGGCGGTTAGGTCTATGAATTGTTGGCCTAGTTCCGTGTCTCCGGCCATGGGACGGGCTTTGAGTAGGGCCTGAAATTCCCAGGATTGGGCCCATTTGGTGTAGTAGGAGCGGTAGGAGTCGATGGAGCGTACTAGTACGCCATCTTTGCCTTCTGGGCGTAGTGCGGCGTCTAGGGGCCATAGTGGGGCTAGGGTGCCTACTCCGCTGATTATGTCGGTAAGGGCGCTGGCTACGGCGCTGCCGGCGGCGGTGGCTTGGGTTTCGTCAAGCTGGCCACCTACTACGTACATGACGTCGACGTCGGAGATGTAGTTTAGTTCGCGGGCGCCGGTTTTACCCATGGCTATGACGCAGAAGGCTAGTTGATCGCTTGCACCGGCTTTACGGTAGGCGATTGGTAGGGCGGCGGCGACGGCGGCGTCTGCTAGCTGGGATAGTTGCAGCCCCACCTGGGGCATGTATTGCAGTGGCTGGGGGTGGGTTAGGTCGCCTGCCGCTATGGTGCATAGGGCCTGGTAGTAGCTTAGGCGTAGGGCATGGACGGCGTCGGGGATGCTACCGGCTTCTAGGGCGCGTTTAACCCGACTGGTCATGGTGGCGGCTACTTTTTCGGCGTCGAATTCTTGGTCGAGACAGACCACCGAGTCTGGGTGGGCGATTAGGAAATCGCCTAGGGCACTGGAGGCACCTAGAAGTGCCAGTAGTCGACGACGGTGCGAGCTGCGTTTTAGGTCTTGGGCTAGCTGCTGTGGCTTTGGGCTGGCTTCACATAGGCGCACTAGGGCCAGGGTGGCTTGGTCAGGGTCGGGGCTGTCAGCTAGATCAGCTAGCAGTAAGCCAACTGGTGTAGCTTCTAGCAGTGGGGTTAAAACCGTCTCTGCTAGTAGGCGCTGGGCCCGGGTGGTGTTGATGAAACCTGCCCGGGCTAGGTCTGCCCGGCTAGGGCCCTGGCCATTTGGGTTTTGCTCGCGGCTAGAGAGCATCTAGGGGCCCCTGTTAGAACTGGGTGATGAACTGGTTTAGTTCAAAGTTAGTGATTTCACGGTCATAGGCGCGCCATTCACTTTCTTTGTCGCGCATAAAGAACGCGAACGCATCCTCCCCCAGGGTGTCTGCCACCACATCAGAGTTAGCCATTTGGGCTACTGCGCTCTTAAGTGAGGTGGGTAGGGCCTGGATACCTAGGGCGCGGCGTTCAACTTCGCTTAGCGCCCACACGTCGTTATTGGCTTCAGCGGGCAGCTCGTAGCCTTCTTCGATACCTTTCATGCCGGCGGCTAGGATCACCGCGAAAGCCAGGTAGGGGTTGGCGGCTGAATCAAGGGCGCGGTATTCGATTCGCGCTGACTGGGCTTTGCCGGGCTTGTGGGTGGGTACACGCACTAGTGAGGAGCGGTTGGTTTGGCCCCAGGAAATATATGAGGGGGCCTCGTCTTCTCCCCATAGGCGCTTGTAAGAGTTGACGTGTTGGTTGGTGACGGCGGTGATTTCACTGGCGTGACGCAGCAGCCCGGCCACGAAGGAGCGGCCTACGGCAGAAAGCTGGTATTCACCTGCCGGGTCGAAGAAAGCGTTGCGTTCACCTTCAAATAGTGAAAAGTGGGTGTGCATACCTGAGCCGGGCTGGTCTTTGAAAGGTTTAGGCATGAAGGTGGCAATATAGCCTTCCTCTAAAGCGATTTCTTCTACCACCGCACGGAAAGTCATGATGTTGTCAGCCATTGATAGGGCGTCAGCAAAACGCAGATCAATCTCGTTTTGGCCCGGGCCCCCCTCGTGGTGGGAGAACTCCACTGAGATACCCATCTGCTCTAGTACTTCAATGGCGCGACGGCGAAAATCGTGGGCAGTGCCGCCAGCCACGTGGTCAAAGAAACCAGCCCTGTCACTGGGCACAATCTGCCCATCAGCGTTACGTTTAACCAGGTAGAACTCAATTTCGGGGTGTACGTAGCAGGTGAAGCCGGCGTTAGCTACCCGCTCTAATTGACGCTCTAGCACTGCGCGCGGGTCAGTGCGAGCCACCTGGCCGTCAGGGGTGAGCACGTCACAGAACATGCGCGCCACCCCCTCGTCGCGCCCCAGGGAGGTAGGCAGCACCAGGAAAGTTGAGGGGTCTGGGGCCAGCAGCATGTCTGACTCGTAGACGCGGGTTAAGCCTTCTACTGCCGAGCCATCAAAACCGATACCTTCTTCAAAAGCCCCCTCTACCTCAGCTGGGGCGATAGCCACAGATTTGAGCTGGCCTCGCACATCCGTGAACCACAGGCGCACAAAACGGATATCGCGTTCTTCAATTGCTCGCAGGACGTACTCTTGCTGCTTGTCCATGGGATATCTTTCAGCTGGATGGTGATGGTGGGCCGCTGGGCGGCTATGCATGGTTGCTATGACTATTGTGCCCGGCGGCAGGTAACGGCGCTGTAATATGGCCAACCTCAAATAACCTTAGCCCGCCTTTAGCTTTGCAAGCCTAAGACTTAGCTCCTAGCCAGCGTAGAATCCGGTATATGTCCACCTATTCGGAGAAATCAACTAAGGTCCAGCGTTTACGCGTCCACCATCTAGCCCAAGCTAAACAGCGCGGCGAGAAACTAGTTATGCTCACCGCCTACGACGCCGTCACCGCCCGTATTCTTGACGCCGCCGGCACCGACATGCTGCTGGTAGGCGATTCAATTGGAAACACCATGCTGGGGCGTGAAAACACCCTGGAGGTAACCCTGGACGAAATGGCGGTAGCTACCCGCGCCGTCGCCAGTGCTACCACCCGCGCCATGGTGGTAGCTGATTTCCCCTTCGGTACCTACGAGTCTGGCCCCACCCAGGCACTAGCCACCGGCGTGCGTCTACTTAAAGCCGGCGCCCAAGCAGTCAAGTTAGAAGGCGGCGCCACCCGCGCTAACTCAGTAAAGGCCCTAACTGAAGCGGGCATCCCGGTGGTAGGCCACCTAGGTTTCACCCCCCAATCAGTTAACCTACTGGGCGGCTACCGCGTACAAGGACGCGGTGAAGCTGGCGCGCAACTACTAGCCGACGCCCAGGCCCTACAAGAAGCCGGCGCCGTCGCCCTAGTGCTCGAAATGGTGCCCGAACCCCTAGCCGCCGAAGTAACCCAGACACTGTCTATCCCCACCATCGGTATTGGCGCCGGGGCCCAGGTAGATGGCCAAGTACTGGTGTGGACCGACATGGCTGGAATGACCCAATGGACCCCGCGTTTTGCCGCCCGCTTTGGTGAAGTCGGCGCCCAGCTGGAAAAAGCCGCCGCCAGCTACGGCCAGGCCGTACGCAGCGGGACTTTCCCCGACGCCGACCACTGGTTCGCCAAGTAACCACTTAAATAAGGATTAACTTATGTCGCTTGCAGATCGCGCCCCACGCGGAAACCTAAAGCCGGGCACACTCAGCCCTAAACTCTCAGTACCAGCCCACATTGACCGCCCCGAGTACATGTTCCACTCGGGCCCCGAGGTAGTTACCGCCTCAGACATTAAAACCCCCGAAACGGTAGAGAAAATCCGCCACGCCGGGCGCATCGCCGCCCAAGCCATGGAGGCCGCCGCCGCCGCCATCGCCCCCGGGGTAACCACTGACGCGCTAGACAAGATCGCCCACGAATACCTGTGCGACCACGGCGCCTACCCCTCCTGCCTGGGCTACATGGGTTTCCCCAAATCCATTTGCACCTCAATTAACGAGGTAATTTGCCACGGCATACCCGACTCCACCGTCCTAAACGAAGGCGACATCATTAACCTGGATGTAACCGCCTACATTGACGGCGTCCACGGAGACACCAACGCCACCTACGGCGTGGGCCAGATCGATGAGGAAAGCGCTCTGCTAATTGAACGCACCCGTAACTCCATGATGCGCGCCATTAAAGCAGTGCGTCCAGGGCGTGAAGTTAACGTACTTGGCCGCGTAATCGAGTCCTACGCTAAGCGTTTCAATTACGGGGTGGTACGTGACTATACCGGTCACGGCGTGGGCGAAGCCTTCCACTCAGGCCTGATCATCCCCCACTACGACTCCGCTCCCCTATATGACACCGTGATGGAAGTAGGCATGGTCTTCACCATTGAACCCATGCTCACCCTGGGCACCATCGAGTGGCAGCAGTGGGATGACGGCTGGACCGTGGTCACCAAGGACCGCTCACGCACCGCCCAATTCGAGCACACCCTAGTGGTAACTGAAGACGGGGCCGACATCCTGACCCTGCCCTAACTTTTCTTCCCCATATACATTGACCCCATCAGTTTTAAATAGGCTGATGGGGTCAATTTTTATAAGCAATTGTGAGCTAAACCAAGTCAGAGTATGCTGTATGTCACTGACACGTTTTTCTATCTTCAGGAGTAGCTTCGTGAGCACCAAAATTGCGTTAGGTATTGACGTTGGCGGTTCGGGTATCAAAGGTGCCCCAGTAGACCTAGAGACGGGTCAGCTACTGGCCGAGCGCGTGCGCATCGACACCCCCTCCCCTTCCACTCCACAGGCAGTGGCGCAGGTGTGTGCCGAAGTTGCCGCTTCTTTTAACCTAGACCCTGAGATTCCCGTGGGTGTGGCCATCCCGGCTCCGGTAAACAACGGCAACATTCCTTTCATGGCTAACCTAGACCAGTCCTGGACCGGGGTAAACGCTAACGAAATCATGCGTGACATTATGGGGCGGAGCGTCACTGTAATTAACGACGCCGACGCCGCCGGTTACGCCGAAGCCCGTTACGGCGCCGCCCGTGGGATTAAAGGCCTAGTTATTGCCACCACCCTAGGTACCGGCATTGGCTCAGCCCTGATCTACAACGGAGTACTGATTCCTTGCAGCGAGCTAGGCCACCTAGAAATTGATGGCTACGACGCCGAAAAGCGCGCCGCCGCCTCAATCCGTACCCTTGAGAAGCTGGACTGGCCCGAATGGTCTGAGCGCCTACAACGCTACTACGAGACTGTAGAGATGCTTTTTAGCCCCAGCATTTTCGTGGTGGGCGGCGGCGTTTCGCGCAAGCACGACAAGTTCTTGCCGCTGCTCAAGCTACGCACCCCAATTGTGCCCGCCGTGCTATTTAACGGCGCAGGTATTGCTGGCGCTGCAGCCCTAGCTGCAGCAGACGAGTAAAAACAAGCCTGGTTTGGCGGCCACCAATGGTGGCCGCGAAACCAAGTTCAACCTGGGTTATTTTTGGCGCCGGCGCCAAAAATAGTTTTCATAGCCCCACCGTCAGTTTTGTTATCCCTGGCGTCAGTCATCCATGCGCACAATGATGGCTTCGGTTTCTTCCGAAACGATCACCGCGTCGCGCGCGGCAGCGCGAATAGCAGCCAGTTCTTGGGGGCTGATTTCAATGGTGGGTTCGCTGCGGGCCCCGTAGAGTCCAACTACACCCAGCCCGCCGGTAGCTTTACGGGCCCTCTCATAGATCTGCACTAGGCTTTGTGACAGTGAGGCGGCTAGCTGCTCGCGACGCTGAGTAACCTGGCTGGTTTCGGCGTCAATACGTGCAAATTCACTGTCACGCTTAGCGGTTAGTTCACGTCCACGGGCGCGAATCTCGCCTTCACGCACCTGTAGTTCACTGTATTTGCCGCTTAAGTCCTCATAGGTTTCCAGGGCCTCAAGCTGCTTAGTTTCTAACACACTCAGGCGCTTACCCAGCTGGTCTAGTTCACCTTGCAAAGCGCCTAAATCGCGGGCACTGACGGTGCCTGAATGCAGACGCTGACGCAGCACCTTGGCGCGGTTGTTGGCCTGCTCCACGTCGTCGTCGGCACGCTTTAAATCCTGCTTAGCTTCAGTGGCCTGGGCTTGGGCTAAAACCTGTAGACGCTTGTTTTCTTTAAGCTCTTTAACCGTGTTTTCAATTTCGCTTAGCACCGGCAGGTTACGGCGCTTAGCCGCTAGACGTGAAAGCTGGTTGTCTAAATCTTGTAGCTCTAGCAGCTGGCGCTGCTGGCTCAAAGGGGCGCTAGTCATTGCTTGCTCCTTAAATTAATTCTTGGTGGAAATACGTGCGTTCCAGGGGTCGGTTACTAACTGTGAAACCTCAACCTGTAAATCATGGCCATTTTGACTGGACCAGTGCTGTAACGCCTTAGCTAAAGGCGGCAGGCCCACCCATTCGCTAGCCCAGTGGGTGGCGTTTAGCAGGTAGGGTTTGCCGCCCTCCAGATGCTCACTGGCTGGGTGGTGGCGCAGATCGGCGGTAAGGAAAACATCCACACCGGCCTCACGCGCCGCCTGCAGCAGGGAGTCTCCCGCCCCACCACTAACCGCTACTTTAACTACTTGCGCTTGCAGGTCTCCCCCAACTAGCAGGCCCGGTGCGCTATCGGGTAAAGCAGCGGCAACCTTATAGGCAAAATCTTGCAAGCTCATCGGCTGCTCTAGGCGCCCCACGCGCCCAATACCCAGCTTGGGGCAGGCGGCGTCGGCTTCTAGGGGCCTAGTGTCCACCAAACCCACCACGTCAGCTAGAGCCTGAGCTACCCCGTCAGCGGCGGCGTCGAGATTAGTGTGGCAGTTATAAAGCCCAACCCCGGCGCGAATGAGGCGATGAACCACGCGGCCTTTAAAGTTACTGGCGGCCACCGTGTTAGTGCCACGCAAAAACAGTGGGTGGTGGGTGATCACTAACTGGGCACCTTTTTCAATCGCCTCATCAACCACTACTTCCACCGGATCAACCGCAAGTAAAATGCGTTTAACCTCTTCATCAGGGTCACCGCAAATAAGCCCGTTTGAATCCCAGCTTTGCGCTAAATCCAGTGGAGCTAGCTCCTGCAAAAAGTCGGTCACCTGTGCTAGACGTACCATGGCACAAGCCTAACTGGATCAGGCCCCTGCGCGCAGCCAATCACCACCTCAATAGGCACTCAACTGCAGCTAAAAAGCTACTTATTTAAATAAACCCAGGCCCCACCCTAAAACCGAAACAAACCCGGGAATTTTAGTTGTTTACCAAAAGTACACCTCCGCGAGATCAACGAGAACAAACTGGAAACGTTACTCGCGCTGCGGGCTGATGTGCTGGCTCGTGCGGGGGAGCGGCTGACCGACGAGGATGCGGCGCAGGCCACGCCGTCCACAGCACGCCAATAATCATGTGACGAGACACCAACGAAAGGTACCACCCTCGCCAATCAGACGGCAGAGCCGGTTGAGGCCGGAGCTAGGCAGCGCCCTGCCCCGTCACCTCGATCTGTTACGGGCGACTCGCTGGAGGTGCCTGCTAGTGGAGACAGCGAACCACCAACCAGCGATGGCCTTGCGAAACCCGCCCCCAGCCCTACCAACGCAAAGACGGACGCCAACGCTGTTGCACGCACTATCATGCAGCGCCAGCATCACCTTACCGCAGCCGAGCGAGATGAGGTGGCGCGGCTATACCAGGATGGCCTGCCAGTCCGCACGATCTGTGAGCGCTTCGGCATCAGCAAAGATGTGGTCTATGGAATCCGTCGGCGGCGCGGGCTACCACGACGCCGGGCAGGCATGACGGACGAGCAGAAGGCGCAGGCGGTAGAGCTGCGCGCACGGGGAGTATCGGCGGCTGCGATCGGCAGGCAGTTTGGCGTCAACGTCAAGACGGTGCTGGCCTACTTGCGTGCAGCAGATAGCGACCAGACTCGCCGGTAAGCTTCATTCCGCCACCCCCTCACCCTTCATCCTCCACATACCGAGCCAGCGCACTCACCAGCCGCCGGGCACTCTCTAGGGTGATGTCGAGGCCGTGGGAGCGGGAGCCATCGCCTATGTAGAGCCAGGTGTCGCTGTCGTGCGGGTATTGGTAGCGCACTAGGGTGAGTTCGGTGGCGGTGGGGTGATGGTGGATGGTGCCAGTTTCATCGGTGGTGCGTTCCAGGGCGATGCAAGGCATGAGGGCTGGGGTGGCTTCGTGGAGGTGGCCGTCTGCTTTGTCTGGTGCGTCGGCGTCGTGGCCGATGCACCAGGCTGGGCAGGCGGTGGTTGGTGGTGTGTTGTTCTCCTCGGTGTGGTCTGCTGGTGCTGCCATTGGTCTCCCCTTCCTTGCCCTTCAGTATGTGGTGGGGCTGTTAGGGGGAGAGTGAAGCGGAGGGTGGGAGGAGATGGAAGAGGGAGGGCTGAGGGAGAACGAGGAAATAGATTAGACTGCCCTAAGACGCATCGACTTCACTAAAAAAATTCTGGACGTCGTTCGCGCTTGGTTAGTAAATATTCAGCATGAGACCCAATGATCATTCCTTCAGAAGTCATGCCTCGGCGAATCTCTTTCTCGGTAACTAGCGCAAACTGTTTTACCCCCGGAACCGCTTCACTCCTTAAACGACCAATGAAATCTGCATCGCAGTGTTCGTCGACCTGATAATCAAATATACGATACAATCGCCACTGCCATATATTACTGCCTTTTAGCCATTTAGGACCTTCAATGACCTTCCACTTATAAGCAAAATGACGAAACCGAGGGATGTGCTTTATGCCCACACCTCCTTCTATGTTAAGTTCTTCAACAAGCTCTCGTTCTATGCATTCGCGAAACGACTCCCTCCCGTAGTCCCGATCTAGCATCCTATACAAGCGTATCAACCCGAACCCTTCGACAGTTCCCCTTAGCGCTGTACGTTCTATCCCCCATTTATGCTCGACAGGGCTTTCAGGTGAGAACCCAACCTTTTGAAATTCGTGCAAGCCGCTTGGAAACACGTCGACAGCACCACCGATTGGGCCAAGCTGATGCGTTCGTCGTACCTGGCGCGTCAACAAATACTTATCGTCTATTTTGAAGCACGCTAACGCCGAAACTGAAACTCTAATCTGCGTACGACGATGAAGTAAGCACCATAACATCATACGCACCTCCAACCAATGGAGCCACAAATACCTGAAACAACCAACTATCATAGCAGCCAGCACACCGCTAATTACGCCGACAAGCATGGTTCTCCATCACGAGGACTTAACAGGCAATACAAAATCGAATAAATAGTTCGATTTCTCTACAAAATAAGGGGCGGGTCAGACTCAAACTGACCATGCCGACATCTGACGGCCTCACCTGTGAGTTACCCATCAGCTTTCATACGCTATTGCGTGACGGCGATTCAACGCCGCTTCGCCCCTCAACATGAAGATTAGCAGACTTGTGGGACAAATACAAACTACTCACCCCACAAGTCTGCTAATTACTCGTGCCTAGAGGCTTATTCATAGGGGTGTTTTAATTCCGTGCTTGTCTTTCCTCATACATCCTTTTTCGCCAATTTTTGTGGTATCCGTCCTCATCGAGAAGCTGTCGCAACTGCACTGCAGCTTGGTGCGGATCGTCTGGCGATACATCCCAATAGGGGAGCCATCCTCCAATATTCGCCTTGGAGTGTTGGATCCACTTCGTATCGATCATAGCCGCAGTGATATCCTCGATAGTATCACCGATGACTGCTCCGTTGGGTCCCTCGATCACTTGGTCATCATCGTTGAAGCACCATTTGTATTGGCGGCATATTGTGCGTGCGACCTCTGTGCGGCTTTTCGGTCTCATTGTACCGATTCGATAGCCTTGAATGAAGGGATTCTCTTGCTGGTCAATTGATTGAGACATGCCTGCATGATAGCAAATGAGATAGGAGTATGCGCCGAACCGATAGAATATGTGACCATGGTTACAGTAGAACTTTGGTGAGTGTATTCTGAAGGTTGCTCACAGCCACGGCGATCGCTTGCGTTTGCCCATATCAGGGTCTACCTGCCTCGTCCTGTGAATAACTCTCCTTCTACGGATATATCCGCCATTCGCCTACCCTCTCTGCTAACTGCCTTAACGATCTTCATGTCCTGAAGATACGACCACAATACTCTCCGCCCACCCAAAGTAAATAAACTCGGCTGGTTATAACAACTCGTTATCTATAGCCGAGACGAAACCCCTCTGGTTGAGCGCACAACAGCGCAACTACCTCCAAGACTGATTGATCGCACAACGGACGGAAACGCCCATAGCCGTACCTGTTAGAGTCCTGATCCGAGTCTACATCAGCGCACTACTTACTCTCCACAACCCTAATCCACTCCGTCGTGTCGTCAGTAGTATTGCGCACCGTAATCACCTTCCCGCTCCGGCTACCTGGATATATGTCCACGCGACGCGTTGCTCCATTTGCGAACGTGTGAGTGAGGGTGAAGCCATTTTTCAGTTGCTCGCCTGTAACTGTGTAGGTTCTAGCAACCGCATGCTTTCCTATCTTCGATCTACTGCGATAGCGGCGCTCTATCCTCGGATCTTTAATCCCGTGCCCTTCAAGCAACTTCCCAAGGAGCTTCCGGCAGCCGCCACCCTTCTTTCCTGTGATCAGGTAGTTGTCGGTCGATAGATAACTGCGATAATAGTGCGACCCATTTTTTGTCGGATAGCCATTATTTTCGTCTTCGTATCTCATGCGGTGATCGAGCAAAAGCAGCATATTCTCAGTCATTGACATCCATCCTCCCGAAATTTTATACTCTGGTTGACCATATCCTGGCCAAGGCTGGAAGTCGAAATAATGGAAGCAGGCAAGCTCGCCAGTGTCCAGTAAACAATATAGATCGTATGAGTACAAGCGCAGAGATGATTCCACCATTCTTCCAGAGAGTGAGTCTCTTTGTCGTTTTTTCTTCGTCTTTCCGGTATCAGTCTGACAAATGACCCAGTATCCAATATGTTCTCTCGCACAACGTTTCTCCAGGGTATCATCTGGCTGTGTAGAAAACAGGCTTCGAAAGAACTTTACTACCTTCCCTGAGCCACTGTTTGTCTCCGCTATTCTGTTTTCCAACTCGCGTTGCTTCTCATCCGTGTATCCCATACGCGAGATGTGGTGATCTCCAAGCAGCTTCGCCACTTTCTGCGCATACGACGTCACCCACGCCATATCAAGGATGGATGCCTCGTAGTTTTTGGCTACCTGTTCCCAATCTACCTTTGCCATGATCTACTCCACGTCAATACGGATCAGTTCAACTTTGCCGCTTACACCGTCGTAGGCCGGGATAATCTTGCCTGGCTTGGTGCGTGGTGGAATCCGGACACTCGCCGATCGACCGTCTTCGAATGTGTGCTCAATTCGGCAGCCGTGACGCAACTGCTCGGCAGTCAACACGTATCGTCGCGATTCCTCATTACTGCTACGTACCCAAGCGCTTCGCACTGCCACCGACTTTCTCGCACGGGCCAGCAGCTGGTTGAAGTACTTCTTGCAACCGCCACCTTTTTCCGCGACAATCAGGTCGTTGTTAGCCGAGAGACTTTCCCATTCACTGTGCCAATACTCGCCTGTCGCCTTATCGTATGGCTTATCTATTTCACGATGTCGCACTTCGTGGTCAAGCAGTAGAATTTCCTCCTCACTCATCCAATCCCATCTACCTGATGCGGTGGCATCAAAAACGATGTCTAAGTCCCGTCGCCGATGTTCACGAGCATCGAAGTACCAGAGGGATCCATCGGCAAGCAGCACGTACCTGGTCACGAAGTTGGCGTCAAGCGATTCAAGACGTGTTTTGTCGAGCCAGTCAATGTAATGGCGCCGCTGCCCCATGGTATGGGCCTTTACCTCGACAAGCGTCCAGTACCCAATATGAGGAAGTTCGTCTGTCTTCGGCAGTATGTCATACGGCAGGCCAAACATCTTTCGGAGGAGATTTGGTTTAATCTTCGTCCGAGCGCTTTCATTGTACTCGAGCCGATCAAATTCTGCTTGCCGTCTCTCCACCTCACGCTGCGTCTTATCCACATAGCCGCTGTACGGGATATGGTGCTGCTTCAGGACAGACGCCACGCTGCAGGCGATGTCTTGAAGGGCGGATAGGTCGAGGGTGGATGAGTCGTAGTCTCTACTACCCGGAGAATGATCATGTGTAGGCATACTATCCGCCTCAGGTTTCGAGACGTGGTTTTGTATAGTTGGTATTGAGTTAGGGGAAGTGCATGTTACAGAATAAATATCGTCCGTTAGGCTGCAGTACACTGGAACTGTCACCCATACACTGTCAAGTTCACTGGAATTAAAAGTAGTCCACTACCCGAAATACCAGAACATCTCCGCTAAACTGTGAACTGCATTTCCAATATCCCTCCAACTAGAACATTGCATAAATTCAATCGCCACAATAACGAACGCTGCACATACAGGAATAAGTATCATTGCGACAAAATACGCTGGCGCGGAGGGTGAAGATATACATAGTCTTATCGCTGCGTATCCCAGCAGTAGTGAGAGCATAATAAGCAGCAAGCCGATAATTCTACTTATATACTTCATGTTATCTCTATAATTGCATGTCGTTGAAGCCATGTCAATGACTTCAACGACATGCGTAGCAACGGACGAAGTTACTTCTTTCCGCTGGTTCCAGTGCGTCCTTTATCGCGCGTGGCGCTGTTGAGCTCCCTGGTTTGGCGCGATGCTTGTTGTTGCTCCTCATATTTTTCGAACTTTTTGTGCACTTCCGTCGGTTGAGATACTGCAGTGATCGCTACGGCGCCTGCATATACTACCGCTTTTGCGAGTTTTTTGTTTACCATGACGTTTCCCTTCAGGTGTCGACGTCCCGTAATACCACAAGCGGCCCGTCAGTCATGACGCGCTTCCTGTTGCTCGAAGAAGAGATGCTGAATCTGTTGTCGTTGTGCAGGCCTACCATCGAGAGAAAGCAAAGGGCTTCTTTGCTCCTCGCAGTTAAAAAATTAGTACGTTCGATTGAGAGGCGCAATATTCTACAACCGAGAACGCGCAACTCTAATGTTGTAGACAACCGACAATATTCCTTCAGTTGTATAAGTTTTTAGACTGCCGACGTCTTGACATCGATTCAATATAGGAGTAAGATGCTTCGACACATATGTCATTAAAGCGCAAGCTCTTACTTTGTATAGACATATGTTTGAGGATCGTGGTTGGTACCCCTGTCTAGTCGGGTAGCCCATGGAGCATCCTTTTCAGGCGTCTCGCCAGACGCTTCGCTAGACGCATCGTTGCACTTAAGCACTCCCACTTTCCCGCGCAATCTAGGGATTTGGCGCTGCTTTGTGGCGGCGACTGACAACCCCTGCTGGGCTCCCTCCTCCACTACCCACGCTGCCAGAGGTGATCACTGTCCTCCGAGTTGCTTCGCCTCTGCTCAGGCTGGTGGTGGAACCGGCTGGGGCGTCAGTGCTGCGCCGCCTGCCCGCCGTACTTCGCTCCCCTTCCCGTGGGCTCTTCACCTCTGCGCCCCTTCGCTTTCCCCTACTTCGCACTGGACTTTGCGTGCATTCTGAGCGTCAATGGAAAGAGACAGTCGGCTAGGCGTGGTTGGTATGTCCAGACAAACGGATAAGCGAAAGGAGGATGCGTCTATGGAAGCAGGAACGATGCAAGCTGGTGCGATGGGAGGCAGCATGGGAGTAGGTGCAATGAGCGCGGGAGCTGACCCGTTTGCGGCCATGGCGGCGCAATTGACTCCGAAGCGGGCCGTCTCCTACATCCGTGTCTCCACCCGGGAGCAGGCTCAGCGTGGTGGTAGCGAGGAAGGCTTCTCCTTGCCGGCCCAGCGGGAAGCGAATAAGCGCAAGGCCCAGTCCATGGGTGCACTGGTGGTCAAGGAGTTCGCCGACCGGGGCGAGTCTGCTCGTAGTGCCAACCGCCCTGAGCTGCAGAAGATGCTGGCGTACCTCAAAGAAGACGGCGGGATCGACTATGTCATCGTCCACAAGCTCGATCGGCTGGCCCGCAACCGAGCGGACGATGTGGAGATCAACCGGGCGTTCGAGGAGGCGGGTGTGCGGTTGGTGTCGACGAGTGAGAACATCGACCAGACGCCTGGTGGGATGCTGCTGCACGGCATCATGAGCAGTATTGCTGAGTTCTACTCCCGGAACTTAGCTAATGAGGTCATCAAGGGGATGGGAGAGAAAGCCAGGAATGGCGGGACGCTGGGCAAGGCACCGCTGGGGTATGTGAATGTACGTGCCAGGGATGAGAACGGGAGAGAGGTCCGGACGGTCGCCTTGGATGAGGAGCGCGCACCGCTGGTGCGACTGGCTTTCACAGAGTATGCGACCGGTAACTGGACGGTGAGGGGGTTGGCGGAGCATTTGGCAGAGTTGGGGCTGACGACAGCGCCGTCGCCAGCGCGGCCAGCCAAGCCGATCACAGCGACCAGACTGCAGAACATTTTGCATCTGCCCTACTATAAAGGGGTCATTTCCTTTCAAGGGGTGGACTATGTAGGGGCACATGAGCCACTTGTAGACAGCCAGACGTGGCAAACCGTGCAGCAGGTGTTCGCTTCGCGGCGCACGGGTGAGCGGCAACGTACGCACAACCACTTCCTCAAGAGCACGGCAGTGTGTGGTGTGTGCGGAGCGCGGTTACTCGTCCAGCGAGCCAAGAACAGTAAGGGTGTGGTGTATCCGTACTTCGTCTGTGCTAGGCGGCATCGGGTGCACGACTGTACCTTCAAGGCGGTGCTCATTGACGAGGTGGAGGAGTTGGTGGCAGCGCTGTACCAACGTATCCAGCTGACGACTGAGGATCGAGCCAAGGTGGAGTGCTATCTCCAGGGCGAGCTGGCGCAGATCGAAGGGGAGAAAGACAGAACGGTGCGTTCCCTGACCACCCGGCGCACCAACATCGAGGACAAGCGCCGTAGGCTGCTGCACGCCCACTACGAAGGTGCTGTGCCACTGGACTTGCTCAAGGAAGAACAGGCCCAGCTGACGGCCGAGCTGGAGCGAATTGAGCGTCAACTTGACGCCTACCGAGCAGATGTAACGGCAACCCGACGCGTTATGGAGGCGGTGCTTGACCTCATGCAGGACTGCTCGCGCCTCTACAGTGCCGCTCCAGCTCATCTGAAGAAGCTGCTCAACCAAGTGTTCTTCGAGCGCATCTTGGTCAATCCGCGTGTTGATGACGACGGCACGATCATCATGCCAGACACGTCTCCCTCGCAAAGCGACAGCAGCAATGCAGCCGATGATGTGGGCCAGGCGAGCGACCAAGCAGAGCGGCAGCATACTGACGTCGCCAGTCCGTGTATGAGTGATGAACTGGCTGCATGGAGCGTGCCCGAGGGTGGTGGCGAGGGTGATACGACGACGGAGCGTGCTGCGATGGAGTGCACGCCGCCGCCTCTTCCGCGAATGACAAGCGGCAGCAACGGGATAACCCTGACTGCTTGTCTCCGCTTCCCCTTCACCTATCTGGCCAGTCCTGCTCTCCGGAGAGCCGCCGAGCGAGATGCCACCCGGCTCAACAAGCAAAAAACTGGTGCGCAGCCGCACCAGCAAAGCACACCCATCCCCGCCAACAAGCACAGCCCTCGCCATAACCTGCCCCATGAGGCCGTTCCGCTTGGCTGTTGTTCGTATACGAGAGTATTGGTACCCCCGGTGGGATTCGAACCCACGACCATGTGCTTATCAGGCACGGACGAGGTATAAGCTCGCTGCTCTAACCACTGAGCTACGGGGGCGTAAGGCTGCCTTCATCACAGCCTAGTGCCCCTGGCGGGACTCGAACCCGCAAGCATAAAGCGACGCATTTTAAGTGCGTTGTGTATACCAATTCCACCACGGGGGCACTTTGTGACGGTTTAAGTCACGAGCGACATACTACCG
>ERZ773066.842-NODE-842-length-16413-cov-81.984045_pt1 | contig 16413 bp, 12 predicted proteins | sample MGYA00580573_ERZ773066 | MGnify/ENA primary metagenome ERZ773066 (study PRJEB29015, sample SAMEA2738128) | human oral metagenome | biome: human oral; feature: human-associated habitat; material: saliva | place: China | collected 2203 ... | reverse complement strand
CCCGTGTCGCCGCCGTGAAAGGGCGGTGTCCTAGGCCGCTAGACGATGGGGGCCTACGTGGCCGTCGAACTGGCGTCCGAAGACGGGAGATAGTTTAGGCAGAACCAGCGCAGCACGTCAAAACGAAAATGGGTGACCCCGCACACGTTACCAAAAAATGTTGCGCTTGTGCGGAATTCACAGGATTTCATCAGCAAAGCGACCTACCCTTGAAGCATGACTATGACACCTGCACTCGGTGCCCTCGCCCAAGCCTCGGGCGCGCTCATGCGCGCCGCCGCAGACTCCCAGTCCGGCGCTGAGGCGGCTGTGGCTACCACCATCGACCTCACTCTCCTGATCCTCGGCCCTGTCATCGGTGCCTTCCTGGGGGTTGTCGTGTCGGTCGTCTTCAACGTCCTCGCGCGCAGGGCGTTTGTGAAGGCCGCCACGGCCTCGTCAATCCTGGCGCGCGTGCGCCGCTCCGCCCACTTCACTTTCGCCACGTGGGGCGCGTGGATTGGGCTGGGCATCGCGCTCGTGAACCCGCACCTGTCTGAGTGGAACGGCTCCTCTGTTACGACATTCCTCATGCACCTTCTCCTCATTGCAGGACTCGCGTGCCTGACCTGGATGGCCTACGCGGCTGCCTGGGTCTTTGAGGACGCGGCGAGAGCTCGTCAAGAATCCGACAAGGGGCGCTCGCGTCGCTTCGAAACCCAGGCGCAGGTTTTGCGCCGCTTCACGCAGGGAGTCATCGTCGTTATCGGCGCGGTCGCTATCGTCGGCACGTTCGAGGCCGCGCGCCAAGCAATGACCACCGTCCTTGCCTCAGCTGGCGTCCTCTCGGTCATCGCCGGTCTTGCCGCCCAGCAAACGCTCGGCAACGTCTTCGCTGGCTTGCAGTTGGCGTTCACTGACGCTATCCGCGTTGGCGACGTGGTCGTCGCAGGCGACAAGCAGGAGACCGGTTCCGTCGAGGAAATCACGCTCTCGTACGTGGTCGTGCGCATCTGGGACGAGCGCCGACTTATCATCCCCTGCCGCTACTTCACTCAGACGCCTTTCGAGAACTGGACGCGTCGCGCCGCCGCACAGCTGGGCACCGTCGAACTGAAACTCGACTGGTCCGCGCCCATGACGCTTATCCGCACCAAGGTCGAGAAGCTCCTCACGTCCACCGACTTGTGGGATGGGCGCACGTGGGCCGTGCAGATCACCGACTCTGACGAGTTCACTGTGACCGTGCGCGTGCTCGTGTCCGCGAATAACTCCGCTAACCTCTCGGACCTGCGCGCCTACCTGCGTGAGCAACTCATCGCTTGGATCGTCGCCGAAGAACCCTGGGCGCGTCCCGTTCAGCACATCGAACCGCGCCAAACCGTCACCGTCGAGCAGGATATGAGCCGCGAACGCATCGCTCGCCTGGCCTCCGAACTCGCCGGAATCTCCGGCGCGAACGAGGCCGTGGCCGCGACTGGTCGCTCCACCTCCCACGCCGGTGGTGCGGCGCGCGCCTACGCGGATTCCGCAGTGGGTGGCACTGCTTCACCGACCGGTGAGTCGGGGGCCGAGGGTGCGCGCGAGCGCCCCAAGGACGCCGCTCACGCCGCCCGCATGGTGGCGGCCCGCCGCAAGGCGAAGCGTGCCCGCCGCCGCGCGTTGGCTGACCGTCAACGTGAACTCGCCGAAGGGGGTTCGCCGTCTCCGGACGAAACGCAGGTCATCTCCAAGTCCGCGCTGCGCAAGATCATCGAGGCCGCCGGTAACCCGGACCCCCAGCTCACCCAGACCATGACGGCCACGTCCATCGGTCGCGGCGAGCGGCTCTTCTCCGGCTCCGCTGAAGCTGACGAGCGAGCCGCCGCACTTGCGGGTCCCGGCGAAGAGGCCTACGCCGAACGTGAAGCCGATTCTCAGCGTGCGAAAGACCGCCGGGAGGGACGTCGTCGCTCGAGCGAGGCCATAGATCCCGAGACGAGCGCGGCCCTGGCCGCCGTCGGCGTCGAACCCGTCGGACCTACGGACAGTGGCATTGGCAACGCTGAACCCACGCAGACGCAAAACGCTGCGCCCGCCGAGACCTCGGCTGCCCAGGTGACCCGCCCTTTTGACGGAGCCGCCCCTGCCGCAACGGCCGAGGCTACGACAGGGAGCAAAGCCACTGACGCGGTCACTGGAAATAGCCAGGCGGTCGCAGGTGTGATGAGCGGCATGCCCGCCGTGGGTGCTGGAACCGCTGCCACCGAGGCCGCACACGAGCCGGAAACCGACGTGCCGGCGCCTCCCGCAGCCGACGATGCGAATCCCACCGGACCTGTCGATGCCGCTGACACGACACCAGGTGTGCGTGCTGACATCCCCGCGCCCGCGGAAGCGGTCGAAGCAGCGGAGGCGGCCACGGCCTCGTCCGACGCTGAGAAACAGCGTGAGGATGTCCTCGCACCGGATCACGGAAGCCGCCGCGCGTCGGATCCTGAGAACGAGGATGAGCAGGCCACGACACCCATCCCCGCGCGTGAAACATCCGTGAAACGTCCGGTGCAGGTGCCGCCGCCCGCGCGCACCGGTCGCCCGGTCATCACCGACGTGGTGGCGGCGCTCGCCCCTGCACTCGTGCCGCCGCCCGAGCCTACCCCCGAGGAAATGGCCGCATCACAGGAGGAAGTCCCCGACGAGCCTGTGATCCACCCCGACTGGTACGCCGTCGCCGAGGAGGCTCGATTGGAGGAGGAGACTCGTCCTGCTCCCACGAAGAAGACTCCGCGCGTGTCCATCATGGACTTCTTCCCGGCGGTTGCTCCCACCGGCGCCGAAGCCGACATGCTGCGTGCCGTCACGGGCCAGATTCCAGCCGTCGCAAGTGCCGCGAGCGACGAGGAAGCAGCGGAAACAACGGACGAGGCCGTTGCCGGCGACGAGCCGGTGACCTCGGATGAGGCCGTTACCGACGACGAGCCGGTGACCTCGGACGAGCCGGTGACCTCGGACGAGGCCGTTGCTGACGACGAGCCGGCGACCTCGGGCGAACCGGAGGGGACGGACGAGGCCGTTGCTGACGACGAGCCGGAGGACTCGGATGAGGCCGTTACCGGCGATGAGCCGGAGGGCTCGGATGAGGCCGTTGCTGACGATGAGCCGGAGGGCTCGGACGAGGCCGTTGCCGACGATGAGCCGGTGACCTCGGACGAGGCCGTTGCTGACGATGAGCCGGTGACCTCGGGCGAGGCCGTTGCCGACGACGAACCGGTGACCTCGGGCGAGGCCGTTGCTGACGATGAGCCGGTGACCTCGGACGAGCCGGAGGGCTCGGGCGAGGCCGTTGCCGGCGACGAGCCGGAGGGCGCCGCCGCGGGTCAGGACACTGAAGCGACCGCCGTCATGACTCCCGTTGAGGTCGCCCAGGCGGGCGCACTCGATACGGAGGCCACGCAGGTGCTTCCCACTGTCGAGGAACAGCCCGCGCTCGACGAAACGCTCGTGATGCCGACCCTGAGCGCCACCCCCGACGCCCAGGCAACAGCAACGGAGGCAGCCGACGAAGTCGAACCCGCCAAGGCTCCCGCCAAAAAGAAGACCGCCAAGAAAACCCCCGCGAAAAAGGCAACCAGCAAGAAGAACCAGCCTGCGAAAAAGGGAACGAAGAAAGCGGCTGCGGGCACGAAGAAGGGTGTAACCGAGGAGAAGACGGACGACAAGCCCGCCCAATCCGACGCCGACAAGGCTGAGAAGGCACCCGCCAAGAAAGCACCCGCCAAGAAGAGCGCCGCCAAGAAAGCACCTGCCAAGAAGAGCGCCGCAAAAAAGGCCGCGTCCAAGAAGACGACAGCAAAGAAAACGCCGACTGCTAAGCCCGCCGAGCAGTCCACCGCCGAGCAGTGAGAGTCCCGCGAGGACACCACCGCCTCGTAACCGGTACGGCGATGCACGCCCGCGCCGCCCGCCCGCGCCAACACTGCGCGCCCGCGGGCGGCGCGCGACAATGGACGCATGAACGCAACCGACCCCGCCGCCCGCACCGACGCCGAATGGAAGAAACTCCTGAGCCCCATGCGCTACCACGTGCTGCGTGAGGCTGGCACGGAGCGCCCCTTCACCGGTGAACTCCTGAACGAGGCGCGCGTCGGCACCTACTCGTGCGCGGCCTGCGGCTCCCAGCTCTTCGACTCGGACACCAAGTTCGACTCCTCCTGTGGCTGGCCCTCTTTCTTCCAAACCCACGAAGGGGCGACCACCGAGCACGTCGACACCAGTCACGGCATGACCCGTACCGAGGTACGCTGTGCGACCTGCGGCTCACACCTGGGTCATGTCTTCGCCGACGCCCCCGGCCAGCCCACCGGCATGCGTTACTGCATGAACTCGGCGGCCCTGACCTTCGCGCCCGCCCAGTGAAAGCGCCCTCCCGGTGCCCTGGCGTCACCACCGTCGCCGACAGTGTCCCGCCTCAACTCTTCCTCGTCGGCTCTGGACTCATCCAGTACGTTGGCGCGGCGCTCGCGGTCGTCGCTTTCGCCTCGGTCGAACCTGCCTCCGTTGCGTGGTGGCGCGTCCTCACAGGCGCGGTGATTCTCCTCGCGTGGAAGCGCCCGTGGCGCGGCGGCCTCACAGTCTCGGACCTGGCGATCTCCGCGCTCTTCGGGATCATCATCCTCACGATGAACTCGTCGTTCTACGAGGCTATCGCGCGCATTCCCCTGGGCACAGCCGTCTCCATCGAGTTTGTTGGCCCTGTCGCCGTCGCCGTCGTTCGAGGCCGCGGCTGGCGACCGCGCGTCGCCGCGGTCCTCGCGTTCGCAGGCGTAGCCAGCATTGGAGGACTCGCTCTCGACCTGTCGCGCTCGAGCGTGCGCGTCGGCGTCGCCTGGATCCTCCTCGCGGCCCTCGCCTGGTCCGCCTATATTGTGGTGGGTCAGCGGGCGTCGACCACGCGCGACGGGGTCACGAACTTAGCGTTGGGATGCGCGTGGGGTTCTCTTTTCTTTGCGCCCTTCCTGGGGCCGGGGGCGATGGCGGCCACGGCCTCGTGGAAGCTGATCGCAATCGTCATCGGTGTGGGCCTGCTGTCAACTGCGATTCCTTACACGTTTGAGGCCCTCGCGATGCGTCGCCTGGCGGCGCCGACGTTCGCGCTGTTCGCCGCGATCCTGCCTGCGACATCCGCCTTGGTCGGCGCGGTTATGCTGCGCCAGATTCCCGGCGTCTTTGAGTTGATCGGCCTGGTCCTGGTGTCGGCTGCAGTGTGGTTAGCCTCGCGCGAGTGATCCGCGCATCGAGCGGGCCGGGCCGCGCGATCCCAATGGCACTATCCCAACCGATAGTCGCGGCCGGGGAATGAAAGCTGGTGCCCTCTGGTGAATTCATCGCGATGAGGCGCGCTTTCTGGATAGGTTGTGACGATCTGGATAGGTTGTGACGATCTGGATAGGTTAATAACCTATCCGGATGTGCGTTACCTATCCGGATGTGCGTTACTTATCCGGATGTGTGCGAAGGGGTATGTGCTCGACGTGGCGGCCTTGGTTCCCGCGCGTTGTTGGGGTTGGCCGTGCTGCTGGTGTGTTGCAGGCCGTGCCCGGCCGGAGTTGTGCTGATGGCCGCGGGCCTATGACGTTCTGGATAGGTTGTGACGTTCTGGATAGGTTGTGACGATCTGGATAGGTTGTGACGATCTGGATAGGTTAATAACCTATCCGGATGTGCGTTACCTATCCGGATGTGCGTTACTTATCCGGATGTGTGCGAAGGGGTATGTGCTCGACGTGGCGGCCTTGGTTCCCGCGCGTTGTTGGGGTTGGCCGTGCTGCTGGTGTGTTGCAGGCCGTGCCCGGCCGGAGTTGTGCTGATGGCCGCGGGCCTATGACGTTCTGGATAGGTTGTGACGATCTGGATAGGTTAATAACCTATCCGGATGTGCGTTACCTATCCGGATGTGCGGGGCTTCCAGGGCGCGGTGATCCTATTTCCGACGCGCCGGTGGCCCCTCAGTCGAGGCTGAGCTGGCGCGGCGTGTGCTTGCCGCCGCGGGCTATCACCCAGAACGCGAACCACGCGCCCGCGGAGCCCACGATCATGACGAGAACCATCGGCACGGCGCTGTCGCCGCCCGAGGTCGCCAGGGGAGCGGCGATACCGTTGGCCAGGGACTGGAACACGCCCATGACGGACGAGGCTGTGCCCGCCTGCTCGCGCGCCTCACTCATGGCCTGGGCGCCGGAATTGCCGAAGATAAACGCGTTCGCCGTCATAATGAGCGCGAAGCCCACGCACGTCGGAATGAGCGGCAGGTCGAGGAGGAACGTTGAGACCGCCAGCGTCACCACGCCCGTCGCGGCGATCGTCAGGCCCGTGACGATGAGCGTGCATGGCGTGAAATGCGAGATCAGGCGCACGTTGACCACCGCGAAGCCGGTCGACAGCAGAGCGTTGAACGCGAAGACCCACGCGAAGGCCATCGCCGACAGTCCCAGCGGCCCCTGGAGGACGTAGGTGGCGTTTGAAATGTAGCCGAACATGCAGAAGCTCGAGAAGGCGTTGACCAGCATGAAGCCCACGAAGGGGCGGATCCGCACGACCTGGACGAGGCCGTGGAAGAACCTGGGGATGCCGCCGGGGTGGCGGCGTTCCTCGGGCAGGGACTCGGGCACGACGAACCAGGCGAGGGCCGCCATGAGCAGCGTGAACGCGGCGAGCGACCAGAAGACGACCCTCCACGTCGCGTGCGTGATGATGAACGCGCCGAGGACCGGGGCGAGCATCGGCGCGAAGCCGACGATCACCTGGATGAGGCTCATCGCGCGCGCCAGCATCTTGCCGTGGGCGACGTCGACGAGGATCGCGCGCGCCACCGAGGAGGCGACGCCGCCACCGAGGCCCTGGAAGACTCGGCCCACGAGGAACACCCAGATGTTGGGCGTCAGCACGCAGATCATGGATCCGATCAGGGCTATGATGCCGCCGGTGACGATGGGGCGGCGACGCCCGATCTGGTCGGAGATTGCTCCGCCCAGGACTTGCCCGGTCGCGTAGCCCACGAAGAAGGTGGTGAGCGTGAACCCGAGCATCGTCGAGTTCGTTGCCAGGTCCGCTGTGATCTGGGGGAATGCGGCCGAGTACATGTCTGTGGCCATCGGGGGCACAGCGTTTTGTACGGCCAGCGTGATCAGCAGGGCAACGGTGAGTGCTCCGCCGACGATGCCGCCCTGATCAGGGGTCTTGTCTTTCACCATGATGCGATTATGCGCCAGACGAGGCGCATCATGGGCGATTTGGTTGAATAGTTGACATATTTCGCACGCCACAGGGGGCTGACGTGCACACATGAACTCCGGTGATGCGCACGCCCCTCGGTTCATGCCTCCTTGGTTCACGCCTCCTCGGCGCTTGCTTCCAGAGCGTCCGCTCGTTCTTCCAGCGCGTCCGCTGCAGCCTCGATCTCCTCGCGCGTCGGGCACGAGGCCGGCCCGACGACTGTCGTGGACAGTGCGCCCGCGCAGTTGGCGAGCAGGAGCGCCCTCTCCAGGGGGATTCCCTGGGCGAGCGAGGCCGCCAGCACCCCGGAGTGCGCGTCGCCCGCGCCGTTTGTGTCGATCGCATCGACGCGAGGCGTCGGAACGTGGGTCGCATCCTTGTCGAAGGCGCCCGACGCCCTCGCGGAAGGCCCAGCGAAGTAAGCGCCCTCGGCTCCCTGGCGCACTACGACGGGGCGGTGAAGCAACCCGGTCATGGTGGAGGCCGCCCCGCGAGGCTCCCTGCACTGGTCACGGATGCCACGATCGTCAATCCACCGATCGTGGATCTCGCGAGCCTCCCTGTGGTTCATCGAAACGATGACGTCGCGCGTCGGCAAGCCGTCCGGGATCCCGATGACTGGGGAGACGTCCAGAACCACGCGCACGCCCTCGGGCAGGGCGCGCAGCGCAGCCTGAGCGGCTTCCCTGTTCGCGGGGTGGTCCATGAGGTAACCGTCGACGTAGAGGACGTCACGAGGAGTCATGGTTCGCACGACATCAGCCCACGCGCTCGCGGGAGCCATGGTCTCCGCGCCCCTCGTAGAAATGAAGGTGCGCTCGCCGGTGCGATCCGTGAACGCGATGCAGAACCCGTTGTCGATGCCCGCGACGCGCGGTCCGGCGTCCGCGATCCCCTCGCGCGCCAGAGCCGCTTGAATGAGCGAGGAGTAGGGGCCCTCGCCGATCGGGCTGAGGGAGACGGCCTCGGCCCCCATGCGCCGCGCCGCCACGAGGGCGTTGAAGCCCCCGCCCACGTGCATCCCCTCGTCGACGGCCCACACGTCGCCGCCAGGCCCCGGAAGGGCGTCGCCGCGCACGGCAAGGTCCACGAGGATCTGCCCCATGAGGACGACGCGGCCCGCCGGCGCGCTCGGCTCGGGGCACGAGGCCACGGTCGGGTTCGCGCCCGGCGTGCTCTTATCCTGATCCTCCGAAGCCGTCGGGGCGCTCGCATCGCAGCGGTCACCGGTCGTCGCCACGTCATCCGTACCCGACATGCTTAACGACTTGTCGCGCAGTGCTAGCAGGTCTGTGGCCACGGAGCGCAGGTCGAGACGGGACACATCCTCGACCTGGACGAGGTCTTCCTCGTTGAAAGCCTCGACCCCGAGTGAAGCACCCAGGATTGCCCCCGCGATCGCGCCGATCGTGTCGGTGTCGCCGCCCAGGTTAGCGGCGTCCAGCAGGGCGCGCTGGGAGGGGTTGCGCGCGAGGAGCGCGAAGGCCATGGGGATAGCCTGCGCTGAAGCCACGGACGTGCCCACCTGCTCGACGAGGCGCTCCAGGGACGACGAGGCCGGGGTGGACGCCAGCTGCAAGGCCCGCCGCGTGGCGGCAGCGACGTCAGGCTCTGGACTCCACGCGCCGCGCGCGGGAAGGGACTCGACATAGGTCACGGCTCGCCGCAACAGGGCTGTCATGTCCACGGCGGAGGTTCCCGGCCGGTCGATCCCCATCGACACGGCCGCCGCCACGAGGGCAGCCGACTGGAAACCCTGGCGCGTCGCGTGCGTGACCTGGCAGGATGACCAGACGGCCTCCGCGAAGATGTCCGGATTGGCCGTCGAGACCGCGATGCCGATCGGCGTCACCCGCATCGCCGCGCCGTTTGTCGTTCCCTTCCCGCCTACTTGCAGCGGGTCCTCCCCCGCGCGCACACGCTCCAACGCTGCCTTCGTCGACGGCCCCAGCAGATCGAGCGACCCGCGCTGAATCATCGAGTCCTCCCACGCCAACAATGTGTGGGCAAACTCACTCGCATCCAGGTGTGCGTGACCCGACGAGGAGCCACGGCCTCGTACCAGGAGAGAAGCAATCAGCAACGCCTGCTCCGTGTCATCGGTGACCGACCCCGCCGGCATCCCCGGCGCGTACGGCTGACCTTCATCCGCATCCACGAGACCCGTGATACGCCCATACATTGAGCGGATCTGCGCGGGAGACAACGCCTGCGTCGGCATTCCCAGCGCATCCCCCAGCGCCAACCCACCCAAAGCACCGTACGCGCGCGACAAACGAGGATCCATGATCGCCTCCCAACGCGGGCCATCACCCACATAACACAAATGCCCCGGCGGATCCCGAGGCGAACAGTAGGCCCAGGGGGACTCGAACCCCCAACCTACGGATTAAAAGTCCGCTGCTCTACCATTGAGCTATAGGCCCATGCCCCCATTGTAGAAGGAAGCGGTCCCTATGGCCCAATCGAACACCCCACGCCGCCCAGCCATGCTCGACGCCGCGCGGGCAGAGACGATCGTCGGCGACGAAGACCCCGCCTCCCTCGCCGCCGTCGCACACACCGCCGCGTGGGCACTCATAGGAATCAGCGACGACACCTTCAACGACGAGGACGTGGCGCGCCTGCGGGAAACCGTGCGCGCTCGCGGCATCGACACCATCGCCCACGTCTGGTCGCGCAGCCCCGAATTCACGCTCCCCGGCGCGCTGTGGCGCCTCTACCTGCTCCACGAGTGGTACCACCGCGATCCGCACCTGGTCGAAGCCCGCTATGCCGACGGCTCACGCGCGCCCATCATCCAGGGCCTCGAAGCCCCCGTCGCGCTGCGGCCCCTGCACCTCATCATGGACGAGGTCGATGCCCTGCTGCGCGGCGACCTCACCGATGACGACCTTGAAGACGTGCTCGCCCAGGCATCGCGCGCCATGCGCGTCCTCGCCGCCGGTGAAGCCGGGGCCCTATGGATCGAAGATCCCACAGACCCGCTCGCCCACCGAGTCACCATGCGACACAGTGCACTCCTAGCCACCGCAGACGAACTCGACACCGCCGCACGCGAAGCTTCCGTCGGCACCCTCGACTAAGCCGCCGATCCCCGCCCGCCACAATCACGCCTGACGAGCCGCGACCTGGTTACGGTGACGCGCCCACCAGGGCAAGCGCGGCGCGAGGCGACTACCCTGGTCCCTATGCGTCCGATGCCAGCCCCACGCCCCCAGCGACTCGTTCGCTCCGCGGGCGCGCTCGTCTGGCGTTTCGCCGACCACGCGCGCGTCGCCGTCCCCGGAGAAAACATCGACCCCGCCGACATCGAAGTCCTCATGGTCCACCGCCCCCGCTACCACGACTGGTCCTGGCCCAAAGGCAAAACAGAAAACGGTGAACCCCTGGTCGCTGCCGCCGTGCGCGAAGTCGAAGAAGAAACCGGCTACCTCATCACCCTGGGAGCACCCCTGACAACCCAGCGCTACCGCCTGGGAGGCGGACACACTAAGGAAGTGCACTATTGGGTGGGCACCCCCCTGCCCGCCGGTGAAGTCTCCGCGCGCCTGCGCGCCCCCGTCGCCCGCGCGCCTCGCACCGAAATCGACCAGACCACCTGGGCGACCCCCGACGCGACCGCTGACATGCTCACGCGTCGAGGTGACCGTCGGCTCCTCGCCGACCTCGTCGCCCGCGCGATCGAAGGCCGCCTTATCACCTCCACGATTATCGTCTTGCGACCCGGACCCGCCGACGCGCCTGAGGATGCCTCCGCTTCCGCGCCCGCGCAGCGGACCACGCTCAACGTACCCACACCCCCCAAGTCTCGTCTCGCGCCGACCCCCGCGATCGTCGCATCAGCTGCGGCGCGCAGGGCAGCGCAGGTGCAGCGGGCCTCGTCCCGAGAGGCCGAGACTGCCGTCCGTCCCATCGATCCACCCCTCGGACGATTCGGTGTGCGCCAGGCCTTCGACCTCATCGACTTGTTCAGCGCTTTCGGTGTCAATGCCGCCTTTGCGTCCCCGTCCGCCCGCGCCCGCCAGGCCCTCGCACCGTGGGCGAGCGTCGGAGGGGACTCAGTGACGCTCGTGGCGGCCCTCGACACCTCGTCCGAGGCCACGGGGCTCATCGACGCGCAGGCCCGAGCCGGTCGAGTGCGTGCCTTCGCGGCGCAACGCCTTGCCGAGTCCTCCGGCACGACCCTGCTGTCCGCGACGGGAAGCGCGCGCGACCTCATCATCGAGGAACTGCGAGCCTACGGGTCGAGCGCCGTCACCGGAGGCGACGCGCCCTCCCTTAAGCACGGCCAAATCCTGGTTGCTCACGTGGAACGCGGAGCCGACGGTCCCGTTGTCGCTGCCTTTGAGACACACGGCGTGACCACCAAGAACCCCGCAGCTCAGCCGCGTAAGACCGCCAAGAAACACTGAAGCGGCCCAGCGAAAGCCGGGCCGCCTCAGCGCGCACAGGCGCCGGTCACATGTTGGAGTCCTTCACCGATCGGGTGAGCTTACTGTCATTCTTGGCGAACGCATAGCATTCGACGGTGTGGTCGCCGTTCGTCCAGGTTTCTTGCGTCGGGACGAACCACGAGTAGTCCACGGTGGAGTCCGCGACAGGCTTGCCAACGTAGTATTCGAAGATGAGTCCGCAGATTTCGTCGCTCTCGTCGTCAAATTCGTCATCAGACGGGAACGCGTCACCCGAGAAATCAAAGATGTGGAAGTACTCCGCGTCGTGAGGCTGGTTGCAATCGACGATGGTGACGTCACTGGTATCGTCGGATGCGTACTGGAAACATTCTCCGACCCTGGACGGTACGTAATCGTTCGTCGTTGCGGAAGACGTGGGCGTAGGAGTGCGAGTAGGAGAGGTATCCGAGGGCTTGCGGGCACCGGACAATGACACCGAGCAGGCGGACAAACCCAGGCTCAGGATGGCGACCGTTGCGCCGAGGATAAGCACAGGGCGCGCCATGATGGACGTGAATGAGTTTTCAGACATGATTCTCCTTAGGGCTGCGATGCCTCGGCAAGTACGACGCAAACGCGGCGCGAGGCCCGTTTGCTTGCCGCATCGCAGCGCCAACTATATAACAACGCCGCCCGTGCGCGGCCCGGGGTATCACCAACACCAGCGGGATATTCGCACCAATACTGACAGATTGATAAAAAGTGTGGTGTGCCTCCCACGTGCAGTCGGATAGTCAAGGAAACGCCGACCTAATAATTGTGGCGGCCCGGCTTTCGCCGGGCCGCCACCAGCGCGCACAGGCGCTGGTCACATGTTGGAGTCCTTCACCGATCGAGACAGCGTCGTCGAGTCACCCGGCAGCGCAACGCAGACGATGTCGCGGTCGCCCTTGGCCCAGGTCTGCTCGGTCGGGTACATGGCAGTCACCTCGAGGGACGATTCGGAGTAGGACTTGCCGACGTAGCTCTTGAAGTTGTCGAAGCAGGCATCCTCCATCATCTGGTCCATCTCGTCCTCGTCCGGAAGCGTGGCGTCGGTGATCTTCTCAATGTAGTAGACCTCGCCGGTGTGCTCCTTCGAGCAGTCCCTGAGCTCAACGTCATAGACGGTCGAGCCATCCGGGACCTGGATGCACTGACCGACTTTCAAGTTGGTGCTGTGGGTGCGGTTCGTGATCGCGGACAGAACAGAACAGCCGGACAGGCCGAGGCTCAAGATGGCAGCCGAAGCGCCGAGAACGAGCGCGGGACGCATAGCGTGGGACATGATGCTCCTAAATGAGATGGGATGATGGCCGTCAGATTGACCGCCATATTGGGGGCGGAGAAGGAAACCGAACGGCACCTGTCGCCTGGCACACTATAACAACCATCGTGCCACTCGGTAAAGAAGGTGGGTGGTGTCCGCCTGATCAGGCGGACACCACCCAGGGGCGAACGTGAGACAGCGGCTACAGTCCCGACTTCTTAACAGTTGCCTTCAGTGAGGAGTGATCCAGCGGGCGGGCCAGGCACACGATCGCCCGGTCCGAATGCGCCCACGAATCCTTCGTCGGGATCATCCACGTGGCATCGAGGCTGGACGACAGGTAGCTGGACCCCACGTAGTCCTCGAAGTTAGCGATGCACACCGACTCGGCCTGCTTGTTCAACTCAACCTCGCCGGGGAAATCCCCGTCATCGGCGGAGGTCACGTAGAAGACCTCGGCGTCGTGCTCTCGGGTGCAGCCGGTCGTCTCAACCGTGGTCGCGGTCTTGTCCTCGGGCATGAGGATGCACTGGCCGACCCGCATGTGCATGACGGACGAATCCGAGCACGCCGCGAGCGGGGCAGTAAGAAGGCCAATGACGGCGACCAGGCCGACGAGGCGACGGGAAGCCACTAGTGGACCCCCAGCGGCAGCGCCACGAGCAGATATACGATGGCCGACACGAGCGCCGCTGCCGGCAACGTCAGGAACCACGCGATAACGATGTTTCCTGCAACGCCCCAGCGCACGGCAGAGAAGCGTTTCGTGCAGCCCACGCCCATGATCGCCGTGGAGACGACCTGCGTCGTGGAAATGGGAGCATGGACGACGTAGGAGCACAGGTACAGGATCGAGGAAGACACCGCCTCGGCTGTGAAAGCGCGCGCCGGATCTAGGTCGATGATCTTTCGTCCGATCGTGCGCATGATGCGCCCGCCGCCCGCCATGGTGCCCAGAGAAATCGCTAAAGCACCAGAGATCTTCACCCATAGGGGCACGTTCATTTCGTGGGTGATCGGATCGATAATGTTGTGGTGCTCGCCGTAACCGCCCGCCATGAGCGCCATGATGATGATGCCCATCGTCTTTTGTGCGTCCTGGATGCCGTGGCCCAGTGCCATGGCAGCAGACGAGATGCGTTGCGCTGCTCGGAAGCGACGCATCGTGCGGTGATACTGCGCCTTGCGCAGCAGCCACAGGACAATCTTCATGGCGATGTAGCCGATGATGAAGCCTATGATGGGCGAGGCAAACATCGGGATGATGACGTGATCCCTGATGCCTTTCCAGAACACCGTGGTGCCGCTAAGCAGACCTGCGCCGACCATGCCGCCGATCAAAGCGTGTGAGGAAGATGACGGCAGTCCAAACCACCAGGTGATCAGGTTCCAGATGCACGCGCCCAACAGGGCCGCCAGGATGATGACCAGGCCCTTTTGCTGCATTTCAGGCGTGGTGGACTCAGCGTAATCCTTGATCTGGATGATGCCAGAGCCGACAGTCTTGGCGACGGCGGTGCCCATCATGGCACCGATGATGTTCATTGCCGCGGCCATGAGCAGGGCGGCGCGGGGTGTCCACGCGCGCGTCGAAACTGATGTTGCGATCGCGTTTGCTGCGTCGTGGAAGCCGTTCGTATAGCTGAAGAACAGCGCGACGACGATGACGACGCAGACGAGGATCAGATTCAGATCCACGGCTCAGGATTCCTTCAGTGCGAGGGATTCGATGATGCCCGCGAGCTCCTCGAAGGCGTCCGCGCAGGATTCGAGGCCCTGGACGATGTCCTTCAGCTTGATGATCGTGACCGGGTCGAGGCCCGAGTCGAACAGGGCCGTCAGGGTGCGGCGGTAGGCCAGGTCGCCCTCGTTCTCGAGGCGGTTGATTTCGATCCAGTAGTCGCGCATGTCGATGGGCGACTTGAGCTTGGGCATGTTCTCGGCGGTGAGGTCTGCGCAGTTCTTGATGACCTCGATCTGCGTGTTCAGCAGGGAGACCAGGGAGGAGGGGATGTCGGCGATGCCGTAGACGACGAGGAGGTCGCCGGCCTCGTCGATGAAGTCCAGGCAGTCGTCCAGGTGGGAGGCCAGCGACTGCAGGTCCTCGCGGTCGAAAGGCGTGATGAACGAGGAGTTGATGCGCTGGACGATGTCGTGGTTCAGTTCGTCGCCGCGGTGCTCGACCTCGTGGAGCTGGTCGCGCAGGGCGATGCGCTCCTCGGGGGAGGCGGCGTAGATGTGCGTCAGGAACTCGACGGCCTGCACGAGCTGGCGGGCCTGGGAGGTGAAGTCTTCAAAAAAGTCAGGGCCTTGGGTCTTGTTTCGGAATCCCATGGTGTATTCGGTCCTTCCAATGGTGAACGGCACTGTTGTGCTACCTGTAATCGTCGGTCATGGGGTGGGCACACTTCAAGTTCAGATGCGCTTTTGTGACCCCAATGGTCGTGTTGTATCTCACGGGATGGTCGGGTTGTTATCCTTCGGTCCCATTCGCGAGGCCTCGGTGCGCTAGTGGGGCATGTTGCCCCTTGTGGATGGGCAGAAGGTCCCTGCCGACCGGGCGGCATGTGACTGGTTCGACTACGATTGGAGTGTGACCGGGACCAAGCGCCCGCAGGCGCGGGCAAACGTTCCGGCATGATTGATTCTGTCAATCGGGGACGCATATTGCGGCCTCGACAATCCGAAATGCCTCAGGAGGCAAAATGTCCGTGACCGAACAGGACGTGCGTGCGGCGGCTCCGGCCAACGCTCCCGAAGATGTCATCAAGTGGGTTGCGAAAATCGCCGAGCTGACCACCCCTGACGCCATTGAGTTCTGCGACGGCTCCCAGGAAGAGTGGGACCGCCTGACCTCGCAGATGGTCGAAAGCGGCATGTTCACCAAGCTCAACGACGAGAAGCGTCCTAACTCCTTCCTCGCTCGTTCCAAGCCGTCCGACGTTGCGCGTGTCGAGTCGCGTACCTTCATCTGCTGTGAGAAGGAAGAGGATGCGGGTCCGACTAACCACTGGGCGGATCCGAAGGAAATGAAGGCCACCCTGCACGAGAAGTTCACGGGTGCCATGAAGGGTCGCACCATGTACGTGGTCCCCTTCTCCATGGGTCCTCTGGGTGGCCCCATCTCCCAGCTCGGCGTTGAAATCACCGACTCCCCCTACGTTGTGACCAACATGCGCATCATGACTCGTATGGGTGCTGCTGCCATGGACCTCATCAACGAGGGCCGCGTGTGGGTTCCTGCCGTCCACTCCGTCGGCGCTCCTCTCGAGCCCGGTCAGGAAGATTCGACCTGGCCCTGCAATGATGAGAAGTACATCACCCACTTCCCTGAGACCAACGAGATCTGGTCCTTCGGTTCGGGCTACGGCGGCAACGCCCTGCTCGGCAAGAAGTGCTTCGCCCTGCGTATCGCCTCGACCATGGCCCGCCGCGACGGCTGGATGGCCGAGCACATGCTCGTCCTGCGCCTGACCC
>ERZ773066.840-NODE-840-length-16428-cov-4.573811_pt1 | contig 16428 bp, 9 predicted proteins | sample MGYA00580573_ERZ773066 | MGnify/ENA primary metagenome ERZ773066 (study PRJEB29015, sample SAMEA2738128) | human oral metagenome | biome: human oral; feature: human-associated habitat; material: saliva | place: China | collected 2203 ... | reverse complement strand
ATCTCAACCCAGGGTAGCCTGCACTATCGCTTGGCAACCCTGGGCTATCAAAAGCGCAACACCTACGGCGTTGAAACGTTCATGCCATAGCGTGATTGACGGCAATATACGTATGAATAAATATTGGATTGCGCCGAAAAGGTACAACGCTTACAGCGTTGAGAAAGTTGTATTATTGCACGATTTATAATATTCAACATGGGTAAATCAATGATTACGTATCACAATAGATTTATTAATACAACCCAATGGATTTATTTTTCTAACACCATATCTTTGGTTTATGCAGTAAAATAGGGGAGATGATGCGATGGTTTGCCCCAAATCGTTTTGTGATGTATTCCTTTACGGCTTATGATTAGGCTCTATTCAATCGTCACTTGGAGTGGATTTTTCAGCCTTTCAGTTAGAGAATTGATTTCAAGTTGCCACATTTTTTGATTGCGAATGCCTGAACCAATCCAGCCAGCACCAAAATAATAGGTTGCCTTTTCATTCGGACGGAGAGTCGTTTTGCAGATAGCGTGCCCCGCAACTCCTTTACTTAATCGAGTGTTTTTTAACCAGCGGGGTTGCACTTTGCCTTCTGGGAAGACAACAGCTACATAGATTTGGATGCCATGCCCCGATGGATTGTCGGTAGGATCTGCATATTCCACGTAGTTACGCCCCATGTGTAGTGTGTTGACAGCACCCTCATGGACGACGAAACCAGCACAGAAGGGCTGTGGACGACGTTGATTTTCATACCAAACGGCAGCGTGATTGAAACTTGATCCCTTATCTAATGTAATCAAACGATGCTCAATGAGGTTGGTCTCTCCATTCACATTGGCAGGATTATAGACAAATTCCGCGCGGAAACGGAGTGGGCCGTTGTCGATGACACGATAGGAACTAAAGCAATAAGGCATAACAATGCTGTCGCCATGTAATAGGGCTGGTGTGCCACATCCAAGCGTAGGACCCACATTATAGCAATCAAGTCCGTTGCCATGGTCAAGATGTAACGAGAAGTTTCGCTTGACACTGTCGGCAGCTTCGGTAGCTCCCTGCTTGCGAAGTCGCTTTTCTTCCTGATTGGCGGAATAGACATTGGCATAGCGTTCGGCTACAACCAAGTTGGGAACAGACTTTAACCAGACGTCGATTCCATAGGCTTTCTCGCCTGTTTTCTGTAGAGCTGGCCCATAAGCACGATAGGCACAGCGGTCGTTTTCCCATGTAAAGTCATCCACACGCCAGGCATATAGTTGACCATCTACACTGCTTTTGAAGGCTTGAGGCACGCCACGTGTAACACTAAACACCGTCTTTTCATGAGGAAAAACGGCTGCATCAATCAGCAGGAGGCTATCAGATGTGAGCTGAGAGGCTACTTGTTGACCAAACGCATTGCGTATAATCAGTGGCGAACCATAAGCAGATTGCAGCCGCTGATAAAGCATTTTAGCATTGATTTCGACAACTTCTGCGCGTTGTTCTGACGTAGGATTCGCGATAACAACTTTGACCTCATGGCCTTTTCCCATTACAGGAAGCGACACAAAGAGACTGCACAGAAGCGTCGATATAAAGCTTTTCATGATTTATTTCTGTATGATTTTCTTTCCGTTTTGAATAACTATACCTTTAAAAGACTTGCCAACACGCTGTCCTTGTAGGTTATAAGTCATGCTCACTTGAGCCTTTTTTTGCTGCAGTTTGTGATTCGTTATCCCTGCAGGAATAGGTTTTCCCGTAGCATCTTTTAGGATAATATCGAAGAGGAAAAGTCCGTTTGTTGTTGTAAAGACCACATCTCCGTCGGCTTTTACCTTTCCGATGCTTTCTTGAATGAGTGCTCCGTCATCAGGAGTAGCAAACCCTTGCAAAACCTCTACATTGGCTTCAGCTTGCAAATAGTTTTTTGCTGCCTTACTTGTTGACTTGTAATGCACAGTGATAGTTTGTCCTTTTTTACAATTTGGGATAACAATGGCAATACCTTTTGCATTCAATCGTAGTACACGTTGCCCCTCATCATGGGCAATCAGCAGCTTACCTGCACTGAGAGGTTTGCTGTTTCCGTTGACAAAGATACCGAATTGAAGGCCTCGCCAGCTCTCAATGGCTTTCCCATTGGCAGAGATTGGGGAGGTGAATGGGCCGATTTCATTGGCTGAAAGCGTCTTTGTTCCACCCGAACGACCTATATTCTGTTTGTTAGAATAATAGTGTTTCCCGTGGTCATCAATGCTTTCCCAATTCGCATCTTGCCTCAATTGATCTTCCTCTTCCGTAGGCATGATTGTGAAATCCCATGTCTTTTTGGGTGCTTGTGCCTGCAAATCGAGTTCTGAAACCCAATTAGGAAGATAGCCAAGTCGGTGTTGCAATTGAGCCGCATAGAGCGAACGAGGTGCCACTTCGATTCCATGTGCCTCGTCACGCTTTGTGTGTCCATCGGCGAAAGTCACGTGCGTGCCGTGGAAACCAATGATGGTTGGGGGGAGAGTCTTATACCATCGGTTGCTGTTCTCCCACCATTTGAAAGGCTGTTCAGCAGGGTTCGTGGCCGTACAAGTAAAGTTCCACATTGTAAGGTCATCGAGATGATTCGGTAATTGGGTTATATCTCCGCCCATACGCAACTGCATAAACCCACCTTTACAGCCATCAAATAGCGTCGCACGAGGCTGAGTTGCATGGCTTTCGAAGCAGTCGTCAGTTCCCCAAGTGCAGTTCCATATCACGTTTCCGATGCTTGGTTTCGACACACCGCAAGCGTGATACTGTCCCAATCCAGTGCGTTGGTCGCTGAAATTCTTATCACTTGTTAGATAACCCCACGTGTTATCATAGACGTTTGCAATCAATCCGCGTGACGAACTGGCCATACGTACGGCCGAATGTCCTCGGTTTCCCGTTATCTCTACATCGTAACAAATGACGTTTGCACAGTCTTGGAACGTCGCACATTCACTGATATTCTCAAACCTTACGCGTCGCATCCAGGAGTTAACTAAGCGTACAAAGTTGATAGGTTTATACGCTCCATCGTCTTGCCACGAGCCATGATGTTTGAAGTTTGGCTTGGAATGACCACGGAAAGTGAGGTCTTCTACGCCCACTTCTGTATAATATCTGTACTCCGTTATCATCCATTGTTCACCTGATTTGACGGCACGCATGAGCGGTTCTTCAAAGGTTACCATGTTGCCTACAATGGATTTGATTTGATGATAGGCATTTACGGTGACACCACTATTAAGGAGGTTCGTCATCGTATGGTCGGGAGTACGCCCAAGAAGTTCATCTTTGATGACTTGTAGATTGGTATTTGGCTTCATTTGCAGACATATCCAATCGCCTACTTTCAGTTTAGAGACATTGTCAACTTCAACACTAAAGGTTCCCTTTTGAGCTGTTCCATTCACATTTGCATAGATAGCTGGCGTCTTTACGCCATTGTTTCGGAAAGAAAGCAGTGTTGGAGAACTGTATAACAGCTTTTCATTTGCAGGCAACATCGGGTCATTCATCGTGAGGAAAGTCTTGTCGCGACCAGCACCTTTCATGATTACTTGTCCCATAACGAAGTTGAGACATTCAGACTTTTTCAGTCCCGTTTTGCTGTCGATGATATCATCATCTGCGGTGTGTAGAATGAACTCACCTTCTGGGAAATAGATGATTGCACGTGCATTAGGCTTCTTATCGATTTTCGATAGAATCGTTTTCAGTGCCAATCGGTCAGACTTCCCATCGTCAGGGATAGCCCCATAGTCCATCACATTATAGACAGTGTAGTCAGGGAAAGACTCTTTGGGCAGTGAAAGGCCATGATTGTAGCCAGCATAAGAGAAGTCTAACAATACGTTTTGCGGGGAATTTGTAACAAATTCATTCCATGCTGTAGTATACTCTTGCTGTGCCCATAGAGGAGTAGCTGTCATAAGACAGCACAATACGTTTATTATCTTTGCATGTTTCATTTTTTGTAGCTTATCAATTGACTTAAAATCTGTTGCTGAGCCCACGGGTCATCAATCTCTTTTAATAGTTCTCCGAGTCGGTGACAGAGGGCAAGATAGTCGGCCTTTCGCGTCTCTGGATCGATATTATGCAGCTGATAGGGATCGTTCCAATCGTCAAAGAACAGAACGTTTTTAAGTTTTTTATTACGTGTTATGTAAAGTGCGAGGGTGTAACGCGATGTCTTTATGCCTCTTGCGGATGGGAAGTAATCAAGAACTTTGCCATCCGTTCCCTTGCGCCCATCTATGTTTTGAATATAAAGAGCAGCGTCAGGACGTTGTATAGTAGCCTTCTTATTCAAGAAAAGTGATGAGTAATCATGGCCTTGAACCGATGAAGGAATGTGATGACTAAGCCCTGCTAAGCCAATCATTGTAGGCATAATGTCGGGTGACGACATGAGCAGAGAGTCGACTCTTGGTATCAAATGACCGGGGTATCTGACCATGAAAGGAATGTTCATAGACTCAGTGTATGGAGAGTTTTTGGGGTCTTCTGTTCCTTGACTGCACATCGTTTCTCCGTGATCAGACGCAAATACGACGATAGTATTACGTGTAAGCCCAGCTTCTTTCAGTGCATCGAGGATCTGACCAAAGGCTCTATCGACGCCACTTACAGAGGCAAAATAGAATGCAGCAGACTTAGCTTTTTCCATGTTTCGCACTGCATTGTCGCGCACAAGTAATTGTTCGATAGGTTTATCCTTATATAAAGCATAGTCTTCTGGCATGCAGTCGTTTAACGAACGATAGGGACTGTGAGGCGGATTCATACCAACCATGAGGAAAAATGGCTTTTTGGGGTCGCGCTCTCCATGCAGATTACGAATGTAGTCGGCTGCAATGCGTGCTTCATGTAAGGGAGACCACTCGTGAGGTTCATGTTTCTTACCCTCTGTATCCCAATAATGTGGATTCTTATGTTCATCAAATGTGCCGTAAGAATACCAGAAATTGAATCCATGTCGACGTTCTTTTGGCGTATAAGCATCCCATACTGGTTGTTTATCTTCTACGTAATGACCTGGTCGAGCAGGGTCGTTTTGCTCAGGTCTGTCGGCATGTAGTTTGCCAATATACCCGCAATCATAGCCTGCTTGATGGAAAACGTCTCCGATACATGTGGTCTCTGGGCGAATAAAACTAAACGGACGGGACGAGTTACAGTTAACAGGCACGCCACTACGGTTAGGATACATCCCGGTCAGTAGACTGCCACGGTGAGGACTACTCAGTGGACAGTTGCTCATAGCAGAGCTTAAAACCACTGACTCTTTAGCGAATTCATTCAGTCGTGGCGTATGTGTTGGATCACCACGAAACTTTACTTGTTCTGCAAATCCTTTCTCTTGCCATATCCCCAAGGCTGCATTTCGAAACTGATCTGGGAATACATATACTATATTAGGTGGCACATTGTTCCCTGCTACTGCACAAATAGCCTGCGGAGAAAAGACTAACAATCCTGCGAAAAACGTCTTTTTTTTCATTTTCTTCTTGTCAATGCTTCAAGGAAATAATAGTCTGCATAGTTCAATGGCACATCAATCTCGTTGTTATGAGGAATACTTCCAACCGAGTGCATTAGCAAAAAGCAACCATTTTTGCCAAGAGGTGCGCGATATTCTGGTGAGGAAAGTGAGTGAATTATTCTGTCGGCAAGAGATGTATAGCCATTATCTGGCAGGTAATTATTCATCTCATACAGCGCCGAAGCTATGCAAGCAGCACTTGAAGCATCGCGAGGTTCGTTCGGAATATTAGGCGCATCAAAGTCCCAATAGGGGATAAGATCCTCCGGAAGATTAGGGTTTTGCATAACGAAGTTCAATGTTTTTACAGCTTGGTCAAGGTATTTGCGGTCGTGAGTATAGCGATAACACACTGTATACCCATAGACTGCCCAAGCTTGTCCGCGTGCCCATGCGCTATTATCTGCGTATCCTTGTGCAGTCTGTCTATGTAAAACGGCCCCGTTGTTTGGGTCATAATCTACCACATGATAACAGCTTCCGTCCTTGCGAAATTGGTTTTCTAATGTCTTGTTTGCATGCGAAACAGCCACCTTCCAATAGGTAGAGTCACCGCTAAGTCGCGTCGCTTCAAACAACAATTCGAGGTTCATCATGTTGTCAATGATAACGGGACAGGTCCATCCTTGCTTTGATTGCCACCCTCTATCTACGTTCCATGACTGGATAACTCCAGCCTTTTTACGGAAGCGAGTACATAGAGATTTGGCCGTTTGTATAATGGCTTTCTTGTATGCTTTGTTAGGATTGAGACGATAGATGTTTAGATAACTGCTGCCAATCATGAAGCCGACATCGTGATGCCAGGTAAGATATTGGATGGAATCTAAGGCTTCTGTAAAGCGTTTTGATTGCAAAAGCCACGATTTATCGTTAGTTAATTGGTAGAGATAACATAGACTTCCAGGGAAAAATCCTGAGCACCAATCGTCTATTGGGATATAAACCATGCGCCCAAGTTTATCAATCGTTTTGGGAATGCGTACCTTTCCTTCACGTCCAATCTGTTGAAGCATCAGAGAATATTGGCGTGTTGAGAAGTTGATATCATTGTTAATGACGTTGCTGATGTCGTTGTTTTCAGCGTGGCAAAAGGCTGGTGTCATTAGAAAAACACCCAAGGATAGTAGTAATTTTCTTATTTTCATATCATCGTTTGTTTAATTCAAGTTCATAACTTAGTCCATCTTTACACATAAACTCAAGCGTTGTTGTTTTTGCTTTGCGTTCAACCAATCGAATGTTTGCCGTTGGAGTGAAGTCCCAGTCGCCCAATAAGGTTACACGAACAGGTAGTTCCTGGCTGGCATTCTTAATCCATGACCGGCTATAAACACTGCGTTCAACACGTTTCCCATCTTGATAGATATCATCATTCGGGCCTGAATAAAGGTTCAAATCAGGCTGAGCAACCGTTAATATCAGCTTATTCTTGGCCACTTGGCGTACCATTGCGAGACAAGTTGTGTCGGTGAGCAGTACAGGACCACCCGGAAGGTACGATTTAGGCGTTTCAAAGATGACATAAGACATAGTGTGTGTGGGCTCATGTCGAACGATATGTGCGTCTTTGTCCTTTTTAATCACGGTGTAGAAAGGCTTAGAAGCAATGGCCTTTAGTCTTTCGGGATTAACCTTTGGCAATACGGCGTATTCATATTCTGCACCTGTTGGGGCAGTGCCATGAGGGATATATAACGATACCCATTGTCCAGTATTGGGCTTGTTAGTATCATTATTGCGCGATTGTTGTTGGATAAGACCCGTAAAAGTCCATGGATTTGGAGAATAATATCCTGTGCCAAGAGCGTCTAAACACGTATTACTTTGGGGCTGATATGTTTGCCAATAGCTTTGTGTTTGTGGGTCATCGGCAGCCAATTGAAAGACAGTTGTCTCCGTTGGATGTTGCTTGTCGTTGTTCTCAATGTTGCTTCCGAGACATATAATGTCGTCATTAAAGAAGTGAAAAGATTTGCGTGCACGGAACGAACCATTATATTTATCGTGCTCATGCAGCTTTAATCCGAAGTTGCCATTAGTCTTTTGTTGAGACAATCCGCCTGCAAAAGCTTCGTCAGACAATAGCATTTCTTCAACGCCTGAAGAGGTATCGACATTCAAAATCTTGGCTCTCAGGTCGTCGTATGGCAGATGAATGCTTGTCGCACCAGGTATTCGGTTCCAATCAAAGCCTTCTTCTTGCCAGCCACTTGTCTTTAAGGTAACATCAATTCCTTTGGGGGCTGTTGATAACAACAGACTGCCATAGCCCAAATAACGGCCATAGAGATTCTCGCCTGTATAGTGTTCGCTACACCATAGATAGCGACTTGTACCACGAACAACGGCAGCCCAGTTGTCTCTTCGCTGTACGGCGGCACACGAATAGCCTAAACTGAGATTCCCTTGTGGGTCAGCTTCGGGTGAAATTCCCTTCAATCTAAACTCACGATAGATTTGTTTTTCTTTGTTGTTTGTCGTGTTTTGCGTTAGACGTAAATAGGCGGCAGCCATAGATTCGTCAAGTTCGTTAGCACCATTTGGTGTGCCTGCCCAAGCCATGTAAGCGTAATGCATCGGTGAGAGCTGTCCTTTTCCGTCGGGATGACGCCCAGAAAGGGATAAGGGAAAACTCAGTTTATTGCAGTAAAAGCGCATGGCCATCAATGCATTTTTAACGGTTTGATGAGCTAATTCGCCTATTGCAAACTCACTTCCACTAAGTAAATAGATCATTTGTGTAGCGCCATTGAGACCTCCAATCGCATAGGCTGGATAGTTATTACAATGATGATAGGCTGAACCATCTATCTTAAAGGAATCCATTAAGCCTGGAGCTGGGCGGCAACCCCAATCAAGCCAGCGAGAGAATGAACGAAGATATTGCACCTTTATGGGCGAATCTTCCATTAATAGGATGCTCGCCATACAACCCATTGTGGCTGTATTAAACGTATCCATATCCATTCCATTGCCTGTTGGCTTTACATAAACCTGACGCAATTGGCTATACCAAACCATTGTTGCTACAGCTTCATCTAATTTTCCTTCGGCTTTCAACACCTCTTTCATGAGGAAATAGGCGATATACATGCTGCGAAGACTGTATCCGTAGTGGTGAATGTTACCCCAACAAGAGCCCCAGGTGACGCCCTGATCTGTGATATTGTCATACATTAGCATGAACATCTCACGCAGTTCCTTTTTATCTTCACTCGTAGATGCATTGTTATAAGCGATTGCTATCTGTTGCATGAGCTTGAAATAATCGTTCATTTCAAAGCCCGTTCGTGTCAGAATCTCCTTATCCCATTTAGGAAGCATACGCTCATAAGCCTCTGCATGGCGCACATACCATATTGGAGTACCTATAATATAGCCTTTCTTTCTCTTGATTTTATACGTGTCAATCTTGTCCCGAATGCCTTCCATTTGCTTCGGATAAAACTTAGATGGCGTATAGATTAGATGCCGAAAGCGTTGCTCTATCACATGAATTTGCTTTGTCTGTTGTGTGGTTAAAGGAGTCAAAGTGATGTCAGACTGTAACTTTGAACGCTTCAAAACCTGCAACCATTCGTTATGCGATTCTGGGTTGACAAAGGGCAACAGCTCATCAGCGGTTTGGTAACGGGGGTCCACTTTGATAGCGGTAATCATGTGATCGATATAAAGTTTCCCCGCCACATCAGGCGCTTCGACAACAATCTCATTCATTCCTGTTTCTGGTTTGCCTTTCATGTCGCGCTCATAGCATACCCATGCTCCTCGCCATCCTTTGAAATTAAGGCTCATTGGGAATGAAGTGCAGAGCTTTCCCTGCTTTTGGAACTTGAAGACTACAGTCTTGTTGGGCAGTGGACGCTCGTTGTAGAGCCACACGATAAAGGCAGATAGGTAGTTGTCCTGACTGCCCTTGAGGTGTGGTTCAAACTGTAAGTCTTTGTCAATAAACAGCTTTCCTCCGGCGTTGAAAGTCCATTCCAAAGACTTTTTGCCATTTCTGAAATGACGATCAGATAGGGAGGTTGTTCCTTTTTCGGTATGAATTTGGCGCAACTCGTTTGTTGTCTCAAATGAGAGCATACGACTATTGTCATACATCTGCGCATGAACAGACGATGAAATAGCAATAAGGCTAAGGCCAAGGATGACACATTTGAATGTGTTTAACTTCATATCGTCAATCAACAACTTTGATGTTTATTTCTTTTACGACTCTACTCTCTGACTTATAGTTGCCGTTTGTTGCAACAAACACAGCCTTGTATTGTCCTACCTTATTATATATATAGGTGTAGGAAGACAGACTTTCTGTGGTGTTCTTTATGCTTACGCCCCGATCAGGAGAGCAAGCGTTCGCCAAAATCAAGTCAGAAACCAACCATGAATATTTCAATTTAGCACCTGCTGCAGAGCTATGAATGAAGAAATCTCCTTTTGATGAGCCTGTAAGATTCCACACTCCACTCGTGTTATTCGATACCGTTCCATACTCACGATTGCCTGTCATTGTCTTCTGATCAGCCAAATTGTGGTGGCACATCATATTCAGTGCAGTGAAGTTGAAGCCACTTGCATAGAGTGTTGAACTTGTTCCATCTTTCATGGTGTTGACAATCTTCATGCCAACAACGTTAACTCGCGGTTGCGGAGCAATGTTAGTATGAGGTTTATAGCATGCCGCGATGGTGATACGCTTACCTAAATAGGGAGTGAAATCAATCTCATAGGAGCTGGCTTGGGCTGCATTGCTCGGTGCAGTAGGCAGTTGTGCAGGCTCAACGAGGTCTTTCCATGAGAAGCTCTCTACCAAAGCAGAATCTTCTTTGAAGGCATTCTTTGCTAAACCAGGGAATGATTCTGAGATATAGAATCTCATAAGGTCAGCCGAAGAGGCTGCATTTCCATATTGATACCAAACAGAGAAGGTGAGTTTTGATGAGGCGATGTCGTCAAAAGCCACTTGATCGCGGTCCTTATAAGCATACTGATGGCCAGCTTCACCACTGTAAAAAGTGATGAAGTCGGGTTGGCCTGTCAGTGCAAATGTTAGGGGCGATCCTTTTTTCACAATGATATTGTCGCCAGCTTGCTGGGTGTTTTCTTGCGTAATCGCCTTTACATTTAAGGTAACTTGTTCCTTCATATCGTCTTCACACGCTGAGAGTATAAAGGCAAATAGAGGAATCCACATATATATATAGCGTTTCATGTTGTTTAATTTGTATTGAATGATTAAATGATTAGAGTCACTTTACACGACAAAGTCTATCACTTTGTCGTGTGTTCTCTATGCTTTTACTTTCTACCAACCAGGGTTATTAGCGACAATCTTTTTGTTGATTGCCATTTCATTCGAAGGAATTGGGAAATAGTTATAGGCGTCAGAGACTTGGAAATAAGTGTAAACATTGGATGGTCCAAAGTTCCAGTTCGTTCCGTTTTTAGCTCTTTCAACCAGTGCATTCATATCCTTTGTGAAGTCACCCCAGCGAATTAAGTCAAATTTTCGTGTCATTTCAAAACATAATTCCATGGCACGTTCGTCTTTAATTGCATTGCGGAAGTCTTCTTGATTGAGTCCAGTGAGCGTAGCAATTCCTGCACGTTGGCGCACCATGTTAATGCATTGATAAGCCAAAGTCGTTGGACCGCCGTGGATTTCATTCTCACATTCTGCAACCATCAGCAACACATCGGAATATCGAAGGATGGGGAAGTTGATGAGTGTAAAGTTCTTGTTCTTCTTATCGGGTTCGTATTCACGGCGCCATTTGCCACACATACGGCTGTAATCTGTTGAAGCTACGGCCTTTTCTCGGTCACCTGTCTTTGCTGTTGAAGGCATATCACCATAGCTATAGGATTGATTGTAATACTGAGTCTTTACTTCTTGCAACTTACCTTTCTCGAAAACGCGTCCATCAACGCCTTTACCCACTTTGGATTGGGTGTAAGAGAAGGGAGCAATATTCCAGTTCATGCGGTCTTTATCGCCGTTCTTTTCATAGAGTTCATAAAGCTTTGGTGTGCTCCAGAAGAAGCAATAACCGAATCCTGGGTCTAATTTCCCGGTGATATCTGTTTTGCTTGACAAGTCGGGCGCTTGGATTCCGATGATATTTCCCACACGACCTTCGGTGCGAGTATCCGTGCTATAGTTGCCCGTATATTCTGCTTCCCAGATACTTTCCTTGCCTGTTGTGTTATATTTATCAGAACATTGGTCGATGAAGAAATCCCAATAATGTGGTGCAAGCGTATGACCTTCGTTCATAACTCTTTGTGCAAATGCCCCAGCCTTAGTGAAATAGTCTTTTCTTAAGGCCTCATTTGGTGTAGTATGATCGCGGAAACATTCGCCGGCTCTAAACATATAGACGCGTGCCAAGATGCCCCATGCAGCTGATTTTGTTATGCCTCCGGGCAAGAAACTGACTTCCGAAGCGCGCTTAAGTCCGTCAACACTCTCTTCCATTTCCTTGCAAATGAAGTCATAAATCTCTTCTTTGGGCGTACGAGCAGTTTGCAGTCCATACACCGATTGCGTGGAATGAGTTCTGAAAGGCACATCTCCCCAGCATTGAACTAAGTTGAAATAGTAGAAGGCACGGAGGAAACGAGCTTCTGAAGACATGGTCTTTATCATAGATTCTGATAGTCCAGGCACTCCATTCACCTCCTCCAAGAAGATGTTTGCACGGTTAATTCCGGCGTAAAGTGTATACCAGTATGCTGCGACTGCAGGGTCACTGCTGTTTGCATTGTTGCAAATCAACCCCCTCGTTGATGGCGAACGACCAGGTCCTCCATAGGCTTCGAGGTCGTCACCTCCTACGAGATAGAAGTAATCATTGCCGTAAAAGGCTGTCTCAGTAATAGGAGCATAGATGCCTTTTAGGAATAGTTCAGCTTCTGATTCGTTCTTAAAGTAACTCCCTGACGTTGTACTTGTTGGTTCCTTGTCAAGGAAGTTACAACTCGATAGCAATGAAACGATAATTCCAAGCGCTATGATATATATATTACTTACTTTCATAATATGTTGCAGTTAATAGTTAGAAACCAAGATTAATACCGAAGCTGAAGCTGCGGGCACGTGGATATGCTGAGAAATCTAAGCCCGGAGTCAGCGCACTTTCTCTAATAGACACCTCTGGGTCATAGCCACTATAGTTGCTAATGGTGAAGAGATTCTGTGCTGCAAAGTATATTCTGAGTTGGTCGATTCCTACGCGTGAGATTGCTTTTCGAGGAACGGTGTAACCCAAAGTTAAGGTCTTCAGACGCAAGAAAGAACCATCTTCAATGATGCGTGAAGAGAAGACGCGATTTGAACTCGATGAGGTTGCACGAGGAATATTGCTTGTTGGGTTGTCAATCGTCCAGCGATCAGCATAACTTGCGAATTGATTCAGCTCGCGTGTACGGTTCCATGAGCTTTCAAACATCAGTCGATTGGCATTCAAGACGTCGTTTCCATACGACCATTGGAAGAAGAAACTGAAATCGAAATCACGATAGTTGAAGTTGTTTGTAAAGCCACCTGTGTGTGTGGGAAGGCCGTTACCGATGAATGTACAGTCGTTCGTGTTGATGACACCATCGCCATTTAGGTCGCGATATTTAGGCATTCCAGGTTGTGTGTTGGCTTCAGAGGTATAGTAAGGAACATTCGATTTCAGCGTATAGCTATTTCCTGACTTGTTGAAGTCATCCAATTTATACGTTCCTTCATAAATATATCCATACATAGCTCCCATAGAATGGCCCACCTTTGCAATGTAACTGCTTTGCGAATTGAAGTTCTGATCAAACTGAGCAGAGGTGAGTAGGGCGGTCTGATTTTCTGAAAGCGCCAATACTTTGTTGCGGTTGAAGGCAATATTAAAGTTGCTGGTCCACGTGAAATGCTTGGTCTTGATGTTTGTTGTGTTTAAGGTGATTTCAAGACCTTGGTTTCTTACCTTTCCAACATTCTTCATTGCACTGATGAAACCCGATGATAAAGGCAGACTCGATACCAGCAGAAGGTCGCGTGTTACCTTGTGATATAAATCAACTGTCAAGCCAATTCTATCGTTAAGGAAGCCCAAATCAACACCTAAGTTCCATTGCTCCGTAGTCTCCCATTTCAAGTCTTTGTTTGGTATAGAGACTGGAACCATGCCGACATTTGTATTGTCATTGTTATAAGGATAAACGCCACTGGGCACACTTCCCAATGAGATGAGGTCGCCTGTGCGGTCTTTTAAGAGTTGATAAATGCCATAGGTGTCATACTCACCCACGCGATTGTTTCCCGTGAGTCCCCAGCTTAGACGAAGCTTTCCGCTATTGAGCACCTTGCGAACTGGCTTCATAAACTGCTCTTCGGTAAAGTTCCAGGCCAATGAACCCGATGGAAAATATCCGAAACGATTATTGCCACGGAACTTAGAACTGCCGTCGGCACGCATCGTCATCGTAGCATAATATTTCGACTTATAGTTGTAGTTGAAGCGTCCGAAATAAGACATCATCGCCCAAGATGACTTCTCTGAGCGTGTGATGGTTGGTGTTCCGTCGCTCATTCCAGCCATTCCTAAGCTCTCGTTTGGTATTTTTATCGTCTTGAAACGATAATATTCGAAGTCTGAATTCTGTAGTGAGAAACCCAATAAAGAATTGAAATAATGGCGCTTTTGAATGTTTGTTTGCCAAGTTAAAGTATTCTCATTGAGCCATGTTTGGCGTTGAGCACGCGCCACTTGTGCATTTACTTTCTCTATAGATGTCGGTCCTCCATAACGTGTTTTCGAGTTATTGAAGTTATCCGTATTCATGCGGTTATCAGTATATCCGCCCGAAACCTTCAGACGAAGTCCTTTCATGAGTTCATATTCTACGAAGCCATTAAACTGCATGTAGGTAGTGGTGCGTTTGTTATACTCATTGTTCAGCGACATGATTGGATTGAAACGATAGTCGTTTGTGTTGTTCACATCCTCATCCGTTGCACGTTCAACAAGCGTATGAAGTGGAACTCCTGGCTGGGTCACTGGACGATAACCCCACACACTATAGAATAGGTTGTTCATGCCAGAATAGGAAGTCTGCGAAGGAGACTGCCCCGTTTGGTTCGACTGTGCATAGTTTACATTGAGGTTAACTTTCCACTTCTTATATTTTAAATTGGTAGCCAAGCGCCCCTGGATGCGGTTATAATTAGAATTCTGCACAATACCATCTTGATCAAAATAAGATAATGAGGCAGTATACCTAACGTCTTCACTTCCTCCCGTCAGACTCACATTGTGATTCTGAATAGGTGCTGTTCTGAAGATCATATCCTGCCAATCATATTGAGGAATATGCTTATAATCGTCCATTGTCCATTGCTTTCCATCATAAAGCGATAGATATGAGTTCTTAACAATCTCTGGATACATCTCATTTTGCAAGGCAACAAACTCATAGGCATTCATCATTGGGATGGTCTTTGATACGCTCTGCCAACCTACGCTGCCGTCATAATTCACCTTTGGACGGCCTGTCTTACCGCTCTTTGTAACGATAATCACCACACCATTTGCACCTCGCGCACCATAAATGGCAGCAGCTGAAGCATCTTTTAAAACATCAATCGAAGCAATATCCGAAGGGTTTATTGAACTCGCAATACTTGGATCTTCAACGGGGAAACCATCAATAACATACAAGGGCGAGTTCTCTTGCGTCAAAGAGTTGTTGCCTCGAATTACAATTTTCATGTTTCCGCCAGGCATACCCTCATTTGATGACACGTTGACTCCCGCCAAGCGACCTCCTAAGGTCTGGTCGAATGACGAAACAGGAGTACTCGTCAGCGCACTCACATCAGCTTTAGACACCGAGCCCGTGAGGTCACGTTTCCTCACCTCTTGATAGCCGACAACGACTACCTCGTCAAGCACCTGGTGGTCTTCCTGCATCGTGACAGTCATCAGTTTTCCTGTTTGCAACTTCTGTTCTTGCGTGGTATAACCTAAGAACGAAAACGAAAGAACTGCATTCTTGCGGTCGGTTTGTAGACTAAAAAGACCATTAACATCGGTGACAACACCGACATTCGTCCCTTTTATCATCACACTTACTCCCGGCATAGGTTCACCTGCATCGTCTTTTACGATGCCCGAAACTTTGATTTGAGCACTCATCACGATTGATACAAACATCAATACGAATGATAAGACGCTTCTCCGGGTAATGATTTTTTTAAATTTACTCATGATTAACAAGAAGGTTATATATAATTGTTAGTTTGTTTCCGCAAAATTACAGACTTCGTTTTAAATGGTATAGAATTATAATACAAAATCATTCCAAATTCGTACAATCCCTCTTGAAACCCCTTTTTACATGGCTATCTTAGCCTTTCATGGCAAGGAATGCACACGGCAGTAGATTACAAGTTTATTTAGGCCTTTCCGCGCCACGCTGTAACACCTAAAACCTCTTTTTGGTCTTTCTGCGCCACGCGGAAGCATGAAAATCCTCCATTTGGCCTTTCTGCGCCACGCGGAAGCATGAAAATTCCTTTTTTAATGCTTGATACGTTGTATCTAACTCCAAAATCCTCTTTTTTGTGCTTGATACGTCGTATCTAACTCCAAATTTCACTTTTTTTGTGCTTGATACGTTGTATCTAACCCCAAAATCCTCTTTTTGGCGCTTCATACGTTGTATCTAACTCCAAATTTCTCTTTTTTGTGCTTGATACATTGTATCTAACTCCAAAATTCTCTTTTTAGCGCTTCATACGTTGTATGTAACATGGAAATTCCCTTTTTCATGTTTATGTCGTTGACAGAAGCGCTTTTTTTCTCCATTTGGTGTTTATGTCGTTG
>ERZ773066.838-NODE-838-length-16434-cov-3.924415_pt1 | contig 16434 bp, 17 predicted proteins | sample MGYA00580573_ERZ773066 | MGnify/ENA primary metagenome ERZ773066 (study PRJEB29015, sample SAMEA2738128) | human oral metagenome | biome: human oral; feature: human-associated habitat; material: saliva | place: China | collected 2203 ... | reverse complement strand
GTTTTTTACGCGGTCCGTCTCCGCTATGTAGCCACACTAGAATGCGGTTATTTTATTAATTACATTACCTATTATATCAGAAATTCAAATTTTACATCAAAATGCTATAATAGATAATGTCTAGATTCACAACAGGGCTCATTTTATCCCGAAAATGGGCAGCCATTTGCTAAAAGCAATAGGGATAAAACTTCTCGTTGTGGGTCTAGACAGCCAGCAGTGGCTGTCCTTTTTTAATAATTAAATAATGGAGGTATTATGAACAACCATCAACAATCATCAGGAAACACAAAACAAGAAAATTTTAACTATGTACGAGAGCAAAAGGGACATAGTATTATAAAACACATCTTACTATGCCTGGTTGGCGTTGGTTTCTTTACAATTCTATACTACTCAATTAGTCCTAATCATTATTGGCACGCTTAAAAAAGTATTGGCAACTTTGCACCCAAAAATTTACCATTTACATAGCGGAATGACATTTCTACGTATTAAAGAGTAACAACCCCCTGTAAACTATCTTCTGATATCACAACAGATTGCTACTAATAAATAATTGATAGCGTTTGTTTATGCTGCGCTGTACGTCTTTTTATTGCTGGAGCTGGACCAGGGTAATCCATAATGTATTCAAAAAGTTTGAGTAGGTTCTGTAATTCCGCACCATTTCGGAACAAAATTAAAAACGGTCGCCCGAACGGGTGACCGTTTCCGTTTTAGTTCTGAATTGGTGGTAATTTATTCTAAAGCTCGAACCTATTTCGAATATATAAACCTAGCCGCGTAAGCTCAGTCTCAGTACCTGCGGACATACGCTCCTGCTAATCTCACCTCGTAAGTTATTAGTAAAACCTAAAGACTAAACCCAGCCAATAAGTCTTTAAACTCTTGTTTGATGATACCTCGCCAAGTAGTGGTTTCACTTGCGGATTTACTCAGATGGCCCTTGTGATAAAGCAACAAAACACGAACAGTGTGATCATTATGATTTACATATAAAATCACTCTGTTGCCAGAGTTTTTTGCGGATTGCTTGCGCCCCGCAACGACAAACTCGTGTTTGATAATCCATTCCTTATTGTCGTCAGTTCGATGGATCGGAGGATTTGTCCTGCCATTAAGCACTAGCTGGTCAATGTGTGCAAACTGCGCCACGAGTGCCTTGCGTGTTACAAACCATTGATTGCCATAATCCTTTTTGAACGCTTTGATGTAGTGGCGTTCGGAATAGTCTTCAAATAGTACACGGTAGTTATCAGTAAACACGGCTCGGCTCTTCCTGGGTGATTAACTCGTAGGGTATATATTCGTTTTGCCTACAGATTTGCCAAGGAAGCTGCGTATGTGTGAAGTGTACGATTTCTTTTGTATTTGAGTCTTTCCACTTTTTAGCGATTTTATCAATTAAATCAAGTTCACCTGTAGATAGATACTGGGGCGGTGTATCTTGCGCAGACCTCGTCAGGTTGAGCCATTGCGCCTCGTCGCCGACCTCAAGCGAAACTTTACCCTCATCTATAAGCTCATCGACAACACGAAAATACTGGTCAGGCACTGGCCCATACTGTAAACGGCGGTATTTCATGCCGCTCATCGGCTGCAAATGCTCGTAGTACCATGCAAAATCAGCAAGATAGATAAGTTTTGCGAGCAGCGTCTTTGTCGCACTTTTACCTGCATATTTCGTATAGCGACGCAGGGTTTCCACTATCATTTCGCGGTATTTCTCATAATCTGGGATTTCTTGTGATAAAAGGTCAATAATATCGACACCAAGAAAATCAGCAAGTTTACCAAGCTCTTCACTGCTCAGCTCACGCTCGCCTTTTTCTGTAGCTACAACGCTACTGCGACTCACATCAATCGCTTTTGCTACATCGTCTTGCGATAGCCCATAGATTGCTCGGAGTTCGCGCAGATTCTTTTCAAGAGTCATTTTGCTTCCTTTCGCTTATGTATCCAGTATACTACAACGTACGTAACTATGTCAATATTACGACAATTTGTTTATATAGTTGACACATGACTGTGTACTTGTGATATAATAAGGGTACGAACCGATAAAACATAAATGGCGGGGCTATGTGGACGGATCGTCAAAGCGGAGGGTATCCGTCCGTAAACACACGTTAGAATAGGAAAAGTACTGGCTTTCGCCAGTACTAGCGTACAAGATCTGCTTCCCTCGTACACTCCTATTCTAGCACGGAAACATTAAACTAAATAGGAGTAAACCTATGGTATACAACAACCACCAATACGCATCGCTTTTGCGAGCGCTAACCAAAAAACAATATACAGAACAACAAAAAATTGCCGTATGGAATAAGGCGCGCATAGTGCAAGGTTATCACCCTGCATACGTTCGCGCCGACGCGTGTGGTGCGCTCATTGAATGGGAGCGTTACGGAGACACAACAAGTAAACACGGCTGGGAGATTGACCATATTATACCTAAATCGCTCGGAGGCACCGATGCTATCGCTAATCTACAGCCATTACAATGGCAAAACAATCGCACAAAGGGAGATAGTCTTTCGCTCAATTACTGTGCAGTGAGGAGCTACTAATTATGGTCGACTTAAGGATTATATCAGACCCAGACGCTAATGGTAACCATAAACTCCAGTGTCCACAATGCTTCATATCGTTCTTTGCTCCGATTACTAAAGATGACAAAACTGGCAAACTACAGGGCATCGTTTGCGAGAATTGTCATCACACCGCCGAACCACTGATGTTCGTATACACGGCAAACAAAGAGCAGACCGATGCAATGGTAATGAACTACGCTGAGCGCGAAATGAAAAATATGCTCAAAAAAGCGTTTCGTGGCTCAAAGCATATCAAAATAAAGTGAGATCTATTCGGCCAGACACTTGTCGCGCTACGGCTTAATTGAACAGGCGTGGTGTGAGGTGATTTACAACAAGATTTTGGTGGGCGGGCGATGATTGCAGGTATAGGCGTATCGAATCAGCGATTTTATTCGCAACTACTATATTTTGTGCACGAAAATACGGCTCAAGTATCGCTAGCGTCGCACTACTTGGGAACAACACGGGCAATATCTGACTCACAATTCGCTCATCATCAAAGAGCTTGCGGAATATGCGGAGTGGTAGGTCTTTTATTTCTTCGGCGGATTCTTCGGGGTTGCTGTCAAAATTGACGTTTGGTAGGTCTGGTATGTCCTGGCGCCATTTTTGTAGATTATTCATGATATCAGGCCAGACATGAGATAGACCAAGCTTGTCAAACATATCCTGTCCGTACGACACTGACAAATGCACACCCCACGACTCTTGCAGTTTCTCTATCTCTGGTTGGTAAAAATTTTTGTTCTTAACGAGACTAGGGTCAATGAAATAGAAAAATCCCCACGTTACTCTATCACCATAAATGTCGACAAGTGCCTCAAGTTTCTTTTCAAAGTTGCTAATCTGACCACGCTTTTTCGTTGAGTCGTGGTCGTCGCGCACCTTTTGCTCAATGAATAGCACTTTATCGTCTTTCATGAGCAGTTGGTCGATATCAAGTGCGTCGCCCTCTTTCGACGTAATCTTTTGAGGTAACGGCTGCCAGTCTTCGTTGACAAAATACTGCTTAATTACCACTTCGAACGCGTCGCCAAAACGGATTTCATTTGATTGCAATAAGTTTTGTAGTAGTTTTGCTTCTGGCTTGGTCGGGCGGAATAGCCCCACGTATCTATCGGGGTACTCGGCAACTTTCTTGAGCAAATCGGGCTTTGACTTTGCAAATATCTTTTCGTCAAAGATATTTTTGAATACTTCGTACTCAAGCATAATTTTGCTCCAGATACTTTTGACGAATATCATCGATTAGCGCGCCGTCAATGTGCCAGAATGTCCAGCCGTTGCATGAGGGTTGGTCCTGTAAAACTGCGCCAACTTTATGGATAGAGCCTTCAATATCGCCGCTTTTCAATGAACCGTTGGCCATAACGATTGCCGAATACTTACCGTCTTTGCTAGTAAGTGTTGAGCCAGCTTTAATAAGCCCAATGTCAACCAGCAAGCCAAAGGCGACGCGCGGTGTTTTGGTCTCGAGTTTACCTGATACGAGCGTTTCATCTAGTGGTGTTGTTTCGTCGAGGCGTTTCTTTGCTACTTTCACATAGGTATCGTCACGCTCAATACCGATATATTGCCGTCCTAGTTCTTTTGCAGCAACTGCGGTTGTGCCGCTGCCGAGGAATGGGTCAAGCACAATATCGCCAGGCTTTGATGTTGCATTGATAATTCGACGGAGTAACGCCAGCGGTTTTTGTGTCGAGTGTGCTTTTTCGCCGTTGATTTTGACGCGCTCCTGTCCGCTACATATAGGGATAAACCAATCACTGCGCATCTGCTTATCTTCATTGTGTGCTTTCATGGTTTTATAGTTAAAAGTCGGTTTCGATTTTTCAGATTTGCCAGCCCAGATAAGTGTTTCGTGCGAATTATTGAAGCGTGTGCCTTTAAAATTTGGCATAGGGTTTGTTTTTATCCAGAGAATGTCATTCAAAATCCAACAGTCAAGGTCTTGTATGATTTTTCCAACACGGAAAATATTGTGGTAGCTACCGATAACCCAAATCGTGCCATTGTCTTTGAGTACACGGCGACATTCTGTAAGCCATTTGGTTGTAAAATCGTCATAAACCGCGAAACTATCATATTTATCCCAATCGTCATTGACCGCAGACACTTTTGTGTTATTTGGCCGCCATAAGTCACCTTTGAGCTGTAGGTTATAGGGAGGATCGGCAAAAATTAGATCGACAGATTTATCTGGCAAAGTTTTTAGTATTTCGACACAGTCGCCTTGGAGAACGACATTTGTTTCTAGTGATTTCTTACTCATGGACGCCTTTGAGTTAGTTTATTTCGTGAGTATTGTCCGTAATAAAAAACGGACACCTACTCTAGGCGTCCAACCAACAATTGGGATTCAAACCAAATGCTTTTTCGAGCAAGTGCCCGTTTTTCTGGTTTGAATACCAAAAGTATTAGGTAATCCCTAAAATATTACGTTGTTGGTTGGACTTTTTTATTATACCACTTTTTTCATGCGCCACAAAGTGAATATACGAAAAATAAATATCTCAAAAGAATCAAATAGATTTATTTATAAATTTGAAACTAGAACAACCTAAGCAACCTCAACAAAAATGCTCCACAATCTTATTGCCGGCGATACCAAATCCAGTTAGCGTGTAAGTACTCGACATGATGGATTGCCTGTGCGGCAGCGATTGCATCCAGGCGTTAAAGGCTACGCGGCTAGTATGCAGGTCTGGCGGCGAAGTTTGCACCAGATTCTCGGCCGGCGCGTTGCAGACAGCCCTAGCTTTAAGTAATCCGTGCGGAATAGTTGTGCCTGGTTTATAATGGCTAAAATAATTATTCTCTTTCATGTCATTCGCCATCCACTGTGCTGTTCGATTAAGCGGCTCGTACATTTTTAGTGGCTTCAGATTTTCTTTACTACGAGCATAATTAATCAGTTCAAGAATCTCCAAAGCATCTGGCGGACCTATGTCATACTTTTTATCTTGGTCTGCTGGTTGCGGCTGCGGATTCGGAGTTGGATTTGGCTGCGGATTCGGCGCAGGCTGCTGCGAATTACCGGGCTGCTGAGGCTGCGGAGCTGGCCGCTGGTTGTTTTTCGGCGGTGGCGAGGCTAGACTCGACGGTGGCTGCGGGGCTGGATTATGCTTCGGACGTACAGGGTCAATTCTCTGCTCTTTTTGGTTCGGCTGCAGTTTCCCAGGCTTCTTCTCTTGCTGGTTCGGTGTAGTTTGTTTAGGATTAGAACTTGTGCTAGATGTACTGTCATCAGAGTTATTACTAGAATCGGGATTATCAGGACCGGAATTAGAATTGGTAGTTGTCTTTTGCTGCTGATTAGTGCCACCCGCATTTTTCGACGCAGCACACACAGCAATATATAAGCCTATTCCTACCCCCGCTAGTATTAAAATAACTAGGATAATTACAAGTTTTTGTTTTTTCATACTTTGATTGTAGCAAGGAAACCGGTTATGTCAATCCGGAGGTGGCGGCCTGCGAAAATAGCCAAAGCATAGTGTATAATATAGTCAGCGCGGGTATCGTATAACGGCTATTATGTATGCTTCCCAAGCATGAGACGAGGGTTCGACTCCCTCTACCCGCACCAATTCAAACTATTATCATGAACCTTTAAGATAACGCTGGCACGCGTTATAATTAAAATATGAAAAGAGCTGTCATGAAGAGGCTGCTTCCGCTGTATGTTGGCAAGTTCTTCTTAAGCTTTGTGCTTTGGTATTCAATTGAAAAATTATTTATAAGAAGTATCGGCATTGACAATTTTGGAATTAGTTTGATCGCGATTGTTCTGCTGATATCATCCGTTCTGACCGAAATTCCATCAGGAATCATCGCGGATCGTTGGAGCCGCAAAGGCTCAATGGTGCTCGCTGGGTTATTCTTAGGGGTTAGCAGCCTGATGGCTGGCGCTAGCGATAATATCTTTATGTATGCCGCCGCTGTGACGATTTGGGGTCTTCATGATGCTTTTTCGAGCGGAACTGGCGCAGCTATGATTTACGATACGCTGCTCGAGGAGCAAGGGCACGCCAGGAATTTTAATCGAGCACTAGGACTATACGAAACTTTAGGCGGGATAGCGTTAATTATCAGTAACTTTTTAGGCGGCTGGATCGGCGAACACTCGCTGATACTGGCATTTAATTTAACGATTATTCCAATTGCGATGTCTATGGTTTGCCATCTAATTTATAAGGATGCAAAGATCAGCCGCGAGGTGGCTGATGAAAAACTTATCAAACATACTAAAAATACATTCAAATGCGTTTTCAAAAGTAAAAGCCTGCTTTGGCTGATGACTGCGATTATGATAGTCTTTTGTATCCAAAAGATGAATCGCGAAGCTTATCAGCTGTGGTATATTGCGCTGTCGGCCCCGGCGATAGTATTTGGCATCGCTGGTTCGTTCATAGAAGGCTTGGGCGGACTGGGCGGCTCGTTGGTCAAGTACCTCAGCTCAAGGCGAATAAATATAGTTCTGTCTATTTTACTAGGCTTGGCATCGCTCGCACTTTCGGTGGGTAGTAATTTATGGATAACTATCGCCGCGCAGGTTCTAATAGCGGTAGTCTCGGGGGCGCTGTTATTCCATTTTACCGCACAGATACAACACCAGCTGCCATCGCGGTACCGCACAGGTTCCGGCTCGGTGATAAACGCCGTGGGACGAATTGTCCTCATACCGCTAACTTTTGTTTTTGGAGTTTTGTCAAACCAAAGCGTTTTCATCGCTGGTTGGATGCTGGTGGTTTTATCAGGGTTGGTTCTTTGTGTGCAGCTGCGACGTAAGGAGTGAGGCGCCACGATTGCGATCCACCGCTACCTGGTCTATTTGTCTGGATGGATGTGGAGTATACGACGGCCGATGTTGCTACGGCGCGGATACTCGAAGTTGCTGCGATTATCACCAATCGCCAGTTGAAGCAAATTGGCGAGCCGTTTTCTTTGACCTGCAAGCCCGATGACTTCTCCAAATATTCCATGCCTAAATCAGTTGTCGATATACATATATCTGCAATGTGATCGCGAGATCCTCGCAAAGCGCATGCCCATGCCCGTGCTGTATAAGCGTTTGGGATTCCGGCAATTTGACGTGCGTTGCGCCGAAGAAATGGCCGATGCTTGGACGAGCCAAGGCCGATATCGCCGAATCAACCACCACGATCATCGCGCGCTAGGCGATGTGGGGGAGGCGATTTTACTGGCTGGGAAGTACGAAGAGCGGTTTATACCCGAGATATCACTAAACTAAATAACTTCCATATTTCGAGGAGGCATGAGAGTTCATATGTCCTCAGCTCCAGCAGAATAATCAATAAAAACAAACAACCTAAGATCTTTGCCTATCAGTTTCTCGTACGATACTTCTCCATATCTATCCATTGACCTTCTGTTGCCATCGTGGTACGTCATGTCGATTATATCTGGCTCAAAATAATTACCCGTAAATTGAGGAACATTCACTTCAAATCCATTACTTCTGGCTCTAGCAAAGGCCTGGTCGTCGTTGGCTAACGGTAGCTCAAAAATTATCTTACTTTCATTGCCGCTCAAGACTCCGACGAGAAGAGGGATTGTACGGTTAGATGGGTAAACTACATACACATGGATTGCAACATTACCGCTATCACTCGTAAAGTCTGCTATACAAAATCGTCCCTCAATACGATCAACCTCACCTATATTGCTGTAACCAGAAATATCATCTCTTAGAAATATTACATCCTTTGAGAGCCAATAGATAGATGTTGATATGAGGTAGTTGGATTTATTATTTATAGTCTTTAGGTCAGGCTTATTATGACAATTTTTGATTATTGAGATGCTTAATTTCATATTTCCCCTTAATTATATATTAACACCATAACGATGTTTAGTATAAACTTCCCATCCCCGCTAATCTGTGCTACAATAAGTCACCAAAGGAAGGTCTGCTGTTAATCCCAGACCATATTTTTATGAAGGACGCTAGCAAGATTCGAAATATTGCCATTATTGCCCACGTCGATCACGGCAAGACGACCATGGTTGATGGGCTACTCAAACAGACGCGCACATTTCGCGACAACCAGGCCGAGATGAGCCAGGAACTGATCATGGATTCGGGTGATCAGGAGCACGAGCGCGGTATCACTATCACCGCCAAACAGACCTCGATCTTTTACGGCGATTATAAAATCAACATCATCGACACGCCAGGGCACGCCGATTTTTCCGGCGAAGTCGAGCGAACGCTGCAGATGGCAGACGGTGTACTGCTAATCGTCGATGCCCAGGAAGGGCCGATGCCGCAGACCAAGTTTGTGCTTTCAAAGGCACTGGAACTGGGATTGAAGCCAGTAGTGGTGATTAATAAAATTGACAAGCCGGCCAGGCGAATCGCCGAGGTTGAAGATGAACTGAGCGATCTATTTCTGGAGCTAGCGACCGACGATGCTCAACTGCAATATCCAATTTATTACGCCGTTGGGCGCGATGGCAAGGCTTGGCGAGAGATTCCTACTGACCCGACTAAAGACGCCGATCTCACACCAATTTTTGAGGCAATTATTAACGATATCCCGGCGCCGAGTGTCACGGCTGATGGCGGTTTTCAGATGCTGGTGACCAGCCTGCAGTACGACACTTTCCAGGGTAAATATGCCATTGGGCGGATTGCTCGCGGGTCGGTCAAGCGCGGTCTGGCGGTTAGCTTGATGAAACAGGGCGAAATATCGGGTTCAGCGCGAATTGAGAAAGTTTTTGGCTACCGCGGGCTGAACCGCGAAGAACTTGACGAGGCGTTTGCTGGCGACATTGTGGCGCTGGTTGGCGTCAGTGAAGCGCACATCGGCGATACCATTGCTGACAAAGAACAGCCGGAAGCCTTGCCGGCGATTGCCATCGAAGCACCGACACTGAGCATGTATCTGGGCCCAAACACTAGCCCGATGAAAGGTCGCGAGGGCGAATTTACCACCTCGCGGCAAATCGGCGACCGATTGCGGCGGGAGCTAGAAACCAACGTGGCGCTGCGCGTCGAAGAAAACGGCATCGGCTTTACGGTATCTGGCCGCGGTGAACTACACCTCAGCGTCTTGATCGAGACCATGCGGCGCGAAGGCTTTGAGTTCGAAGTCGGCCGTCCGCAAGTGGTCACCATCACCGAGGACGGCGTCGAAAAAGAACCGATTGAGGAACTACAAATTGAAATTAGCAGCGAATTCATCGGCGCAATCAGCCAGGAGTTGGGTGCACGCCACGCTGAAATGAAATCGCAAGAAACTACTGCCAGCGGCGCTACCCGCATCACCTACGTGCTGCCGACGAGAGCGTTGATTGGCCTGCGAAACGTGCTGTTGACCGCCACCAAAGGCACGGTGATTATGAATTCCCTGCCGTGCGGCTATCAACCGCTGGGCGGCAAATTGCCAAAAACCCGCGGCGGCGTGCTGATTGCTTTCGAAGCCGGTACGACGACGCCGTATGCGCTACAGGCGGCTGAGGCGCGCGGCGAACTCTTGGTCGGGCCAGGCACGGAAGTGTACGCCGGGATGATCGTCGGTATTTATAACCGCCAAGAAGACATTGAAATCAATGTTTGTAAAGCTAAGCACCTGACCAACATGCGCTCTAAATCGTCCGACGGTACAGTGCAGCTAACACCATTTACGCAGTTTAGCCTGGAGCAATGCATCGACTTCATCGAGGACGACGAGCTGCTGGAAGTGACGCCGAAGTCTTTGCGCCTGCGGAAACGCTACCTTGACACTAATGAGCGAAAGCGCGCTAGCAAAAAGTAAATTTTAATTTTTAATATAATAAATAAGAGGGGGTAACTATGGCAAAAAAATGGCGCGACGTTAACGGATTTTATCAAATCTATCCGCGATCGTTTAAGGATTCTAATGGCGATGGCGTCGGCGACTTGCGCGGCGTGATCGATAAGCTTGATTATATTAAGGGCGGCGACAATTCGCTTGGCATTGATGCGATTTGGTTTTCGCCGTTTTATCCGTCGCCGCAAGCCGATATGGGCTACGATGTGGCGGACTATTGTGATATTGATCCGATTTTCGGCTCGCTTGATGATTTCAAAGAGTTGGTCGAGAAAGCGCACGCTCGCGATATTAAAGTAATGGTCGATTTCGTGCCCAATCATACCAGCAACCAGCATCCGTGGTTTGTTGAATCGCAAAACTCCAAGGACAACGATAAGAATGATTTTTATGTTTGGCGCGACGCAAAACCTGACGGCTCAGAACCGAACAATTGGCTGAGTATTTTTGGCGGGTCGGCGTGGCAGTGGCACGAAGGGCGCCAACAATATTACTTACACACATTCTTGAAAGAGCAGCCAGATCTCAACTGGGATAACCCTGAGGTACGCCGCGAAATGCAAGACGTACTGCGCTTTTGGCTAGATCTCGGTGTCGATGGCTTTCGAGCGGACGCGGTACGTTGGATCAGCAAAGACCCAGAACTGCGCGACGACCCAGTCGCCGAACATTATCACGATAAGAAACCGCCTACACAGTTCGATGATTTGCAGCACAAATATAGCCGCTTCTGGGACAACCTTTTCCCATATTTGCGGGAACTAACAGATATAGTCGCCTCATATCCGGATCGCATAATGGTTTTTGAAGATTATCCGGATGAAAATTATAGCACTAGCGAACAATACTTGGGTTTTTATGGTGTCAATCCAAAAGTATCAATGCCATTCAACTTCGAAGGTTTAAATACCAATTTCAATGCCGAGTCGATGAGCACAATCGTCAACGAATTCCAAGGCATGATCAACCCCGACGTGCACACACCCGTCTATTGTTTTAGTAATCACGACCAATCGCGCATCGTTACGCGCTTTGGCGGCGAAAAGCAAGCTCGCTTGATTGCGTTGATGCAACTGACACTACCAGGGCTGCCAGTAATATATTACGGCGATGAGATTGGCATGAGCAATGGACCAGTTCGCTTTGAAGAGATTCAAGATAAGTCGGTCTTCAGCCACGGCAATGACGAATCTGTCGGGCGCGACCCAGAACGCACGCCGATGCAATGGACGGCTGGCCAAAATGCTGGATTCAGTACCGCTAAACCATGGCTGCCAGTAAATCCTGCTTGCCAGAACGTCAATGTAGAATCAGAGCAGAACGAACCAGACTCATTTTTGGCGCTATACCGCCGCTTATTAACCTTGCGCAGCCGCTACGAAATCTTGCGCACTGGCGAATACGAACCACTCAGCGACACAGACAATGACATATTTGCTTACGCGCGATGGATCGGCCGAGAGCAGCATGTCTTTGTCGCATTAAATTTCGGCGACACCAAACACCGTGTTACGCTACCACATACCGGCAGTGTCTTATGCGCCACACACCCAACCGACTACCCCGAGGTTACCGATGACGGCTCGGTAGAACTACGCCCGTACGAAGGTGTATTAATCGGATGCAGCGAACACCGGCTATCAATTGAATAAAAAAACTGGCCGCTCTAGAAAAGGAGCGGCCTATTCGTATAGAGAAACTCTTGGTATTTTAATTAACCAGAGTCTCTTTCACGCGCCTAGAAACAAAGAAGTATAAACAAAGCAATCCCATAGAAATCCCGCTAGCAATGATAGTGCTAGCCATACTAATAATTGATTCAGCGTTCGGAGGTCTCTTGACCACGCTATCAACTACCGCAGAACTTGCTGAATAAAAGAACGAGACTACCAGCGCCGCAACCGTCAGCCACTTGCCAAGCTTCTTTTGCAGATTAATGAGCACCACCGCGACAGTAGTCAGTACAGCAATGATCGGCATGAATATCACCGAAACGACAGCCGATGGATCGCTTAGGTTTAACAACGAGGTAAAAAACAAACCAACCGAACAAACGCCATCAATCGCTAGACACACCATGAAAAATGCGAGCCAGCCCTTGACGCCTTTGAGCGACTGCGCCATAACAACATACTGAACTGGCGCAGCTTGCGGCTGCGCGAAATATTGCTGGTTGACCGGCTGCTGTTCATAAGGAACATTCTGCTCAGCTGGCGCTGGCCCGTACTGCGGATCGGCAGCACCTGGCTGCTGAATACTCGGTTGCGGCTGTTGTGATGATTGTCGTGCCATTTGTATTATTCTCCTTTACTTTTATTATAATCGTATGGATACTGGACATTATTTTGCGGATATTGCTGCGATACAGGCGGATAAGGCGTTTGGCCTTGCTGCTGGGGATACTGCTCTGGCTGCTGCAACGGATATTGAGCTGGTTGTTGTGAGTATTGAGCTGGTTGTTGCTGCAGCGAATACTGATACTGCAGTGGCTGATTAGGATGTTGCGGCGAAACTACATATTGGCCGTTTAGAGGAGTATTCGCATAATACGCTGGCTTTTCATTCTGATATTTAAAAACATTAACGCACCAAGCAATTCCCAATATCATCACGCCGAAAGGTATAGGCAAAAAGAACACCGCATCGCCAAAACCTACCACAGAATAGAAGTTTAAATAAATCCAAAAAACAACAAAAGATATGACCGATATAGAAAGCGTACAGGCAGCTGCAATTTTGGCTACTAATCTGTTTTTACTCGACAAGTAAGCTATCCACAAAATTATAGACGATATCACCGACAGTGCCAGAACAATCGGCATGACTATTTTCACAACTTGAATCAAATAATAGTTTGCTTCGCTCGAAAAGTCTTTCATCGAACCATTCATGCTGAATAAACCAATCGGAAGGCCTATCGTCAAGAATAAACTGATCGCGTAAACAATCGATAATCCGATAACGTTGCTTTTTCTTGAATAGTTAACATAAACGTATTGATATTGAGTCTGGTTCTGGTAAGCTTGTGGCGAGATGACTGCTGTCGGCTGATTCTGCTGTTCGGGTTGCGCTTGCGCCTGTTCAATTTGCGGCATTGGCTGCTGGACTTGCTTTACCTGCAGCGGTTGAATTTGTCCGCCTGAGACTGGTTGAGTAACACTTTGCGGCGACTGAATCTGCTCGCCTTGGCTTGCCTGAGCGCCATCTTGCTGCTGATTAGATTTGCGCTGCTCGGATTTCTTTGCGCTCTTGCTGCTCATACGTTTAATGTACCATACTATTGAGGCAAAGGCGATATTTTCATTCGCTTTTCAGTAAAATTCCTAACGTGCTAGAATAAACCTATGTTCACAGAGCGCGCTAAAAATCCGTTGTCACTTTGTCTATTGCTGTATTTTACATGTTTCGCTGTGCGAATGTGGGAATTTTTAGCTTTGCGTACCGATCAATCAGCACTCAGTGAGAATATAGTGCATAAAATTTTCGGCATAGTGATAATTTTCGTTTGCCTGAAATATTTGCACGCTCATTGGCGCAACATTGGCTTTACACGCAAAAATTGGCTGAAAAATATCGGCCTGGGACTTGCCTTGGGGTTTTGTTTTTATACAGTTACGCTGCTGATCGAATTCGGATTTCTGTATTTTTCCAGCGCTAAACCTAACATTTTAATGAAGGCTGGCGGTTTTTCACTCGCTAGCACCGAACAATTCGTCGGTGCGGGAATTGGGTCAATTATTATATTTAATATATTCAATGTCTGGATGGAAGAAGGCCTGTTTCGCGGATTGTTCGAGAAATTACTGCGCCAAAAATATAAATTTGCGGCAACGGTTTTCATAAGCGCCCTGCTGTTCGGACTTTGGCATGTAGCAATGCCGATTCGATCGTTCCTTGACGGCGAGTTTTCGCTGGTTCAGACGGCAATTTTTAGCGTTGGCTATGTTTTGTTCGCTTTCATGTTTGGATTAAAAATGAGCTGGCTATATAAAATGACAGGAAGTTTGTGGCTTGGCGCAGCAGATCACTTTTTCAATAATGCGATAATTAATATTGTGCATGTCGTCTCAAACCAAGGAAATGATAGCTTGCAAATTGCGCGAATATTCTTAGCGCAAACTTTGTCGTTTATTTTTGTGTGGATTTTATGGCGAAGATTCAATAAAAAGTCTATCAGCGGTTAGAAGATTCTTCCCTAATTTCTTCCGGTAAGAATCCTTTTTTGTGCTGGAAGCCAGCTTGCCATTTGTAATCTTTGGCGTAACCTAGGTCTTTCATTAGTTTAGTTGACGCATTGCGAAGATGCAGCGGCACCGGCGAGTTCGGGTACTTGTGCGCCAGAGAAAAAGCCTCATTCATCAAATCAGTAATCTCGCGGGACTTCTGGCTACGAGCCAGGGCGATGGCACAGTGGAATAAATTGTATTTGGCTTCAGGTAGTCCAACGCGCTCCACCGCCTCAAAAGTGGCGACTGCCAAGCTCAGCGCACCATTGCCAGCTAGCCCAATGTCTTCTGACGCAAAGATGACCATCCGCCGCGCGATGAACTTCGGGTCTTCACCGGCGTCAATCATGCGCGCCAAATAATATGCCGCAGCCACCGCATCACTACCGCGCAGTGATTTGATGAACGCTGAGATGACGTCATAATGCGCATCACCCTTTTTGTCATAGCCCGGCAGTCGCCGCTGAGCCGCGGCCTTGACGACCTCTGGCGTGACTTTTCCACCAAAGCTCAGCGCCAACTCCAAATTACCCAGCGCCACCCGCGCGTCGCCGTCCGCCAATTCTGCCAGATAATCCAAAGCTTTGGGCGACACCCGCTTGGTTTGTTTCAAAACTTTGAGCGCCCGCTTCAGCACCAATATAATTTCATCTTTGGTCAGCTGTTGGAGCACCAACACCCGCGTCCGGCTGAGCAGCGGCGTGATCACCTCAAAGCTCGGGTTCTCGGTGGTCGCGCCAATCAAAGTAATCAGCCCGCTCTCAACATGCGGCAAAAACGCGTCCTGCTGCGCCTTGTTGAAGCGATGGATTTCGTCAACAAACAAAATTGTCCTCAGTCCCAAATTCCAGTTCTGCCGAGCGTGTTCAATTACCCGTTCGACGTCTTTTTTACCGCTGGTCACGGCCGATAACTCAACAAATTCGGCATTGACTTCGCGGGCGATAATTCGCGCTAAGGTAGTCTTACCCGTCCCTGGCGGACCCCACAAAATTAAGCTGACTGGCTCACCACGCTTAACGATTTGGCGAAGCAACTCGCCCTCGCCCAGCAAATGGCTCTGCCCGATCACCTCATCCAAGGTTTGCGGCCGCATCTGCTCCGCTAGTGGTATTCGTCCCATGTTTCTATTATACGCGCCAGACAGGGAAATCTCACACAGAAGACTCAGAAATCTCACACGGAAGATTCAGAAATCATACGTGGAAGATTTGGAAATGTTACGCGTAAGAATAACATCACAACTTAATCAATAACCATTGAAGTTTTTTCTGAGCGATACGCCCGCACTGCCTTCAGCGCCATGCGCGCAATCGGCCCAGCAGCTAATATTTGCCACCAAAACGCCGCGCAGAAATTCATCGGCCATGCTGAGGCAAAGCGTAGCGGCAGCTCAGTCAGCGGTGTACCTGCCAATACCAACCCGATCAAGCTCATCGCCAGCGACATACCCGTCACCATGCACACCGTTCGCGCCAGTGCATGAGCTTCTGTGCTGTCCTTCGCCCAGACAAAACGCTTCATGGCTTTTTGCGCCAGATTCGACACAACTAAACCTTCAACTACCATGACAATAGCAAAAATCACCGGCTGCAGTATTAGCGCTCTTCCTAGCGACTGCATCGACACGCCAGCGTGCAAAAACGTATTCAGCAAATTCATAAAAATTGACATCGTAAACGCCATCACGACGCCATAAAATACTCCTTCTCGCTTAGTGCGGGGCATATTTCCTCCTTTGATTATTAATTTTTTGGCAACAAAAAAGTTGCGCGTTATCGGTGCAAC
>ERZ773066.833-NODE-833-length-16467-cov-4.330429_pt1 | contig 16467 bp, 18 predicted proteins | sample MGYA00580573_ERZ773066 | MGnify/ENA primary metagenome ERZ773066 (study PRJEB29015, sample SAMEA2738128) | human oral metagenome | biome: human oral; feature: human-associated habitat; material: saliva | place: China | collected 2203 ... | reverse complement strand
TACCCTATCAGACCTTAATAAACGAGGTTTAAGACCTACCAAGGTTGGTAGACAATACATTTACTTAGAAAGCGAAGTAAATAAATTTTTGAAAGAGAATACAATTTAAAATTAAAAATTCTAGCACATATCGAAGAAAATTTTTTTAACCCCAGGAGGATTAACCATGAAAAATGGTAAAACACTTAAAGAAACAACTGAAATAAAAGTAATTGAAGATGGCAGCAAAGAAGAAATGCTTTATAACGGAATAGATTTACTGGATAAACTAGCTTATAGATTAGTCAGTACAGAAAATAATAATAAAGTTACTATTGAATCTTTACAACAAGATAATGATTTATTATTACTATTTCTTAAAACATACAGATTAATTGCACCATCAATAAAAGATGTTATAGAGGATGTGATGTAATTTGATTTATAAACAAACTGGGTACAGAAGCAACGTATTAAGTTCCTTTAATACTGATAAGAAGCCCTTAGAGGTTATTGCCAATACTTTTGTACCTACCATTGAACCAGACACTAATATTAAGAGTTATAAGCCTAAAGAGATGCTGTGTTTCATTAGTGGAGATATAACACCAAATGAAGACGGGAGTTACACAAGGAATGATAATAATTTAAAATCAAGAGATCTTATTGTTATCGATATTGAAGATACAGGGATAACCTCCAAAGAGGTACAAGCTATTATACAAGAGAGATTATCAAGTTATAAATACCTTTTGTACTCAAGCATCTCACATAAGCCAAATAACCCACGTTTAAGGCTTGTGATTGAACCAGATAGAGAAATACTCAAAGAGGAGTACAAACCAACCATACAGCATATTATGGCGTTGTTAAAACTAAATTATGATAGGAGTAGTTCCACTTGGTCTCAATTACAAGGCTTACCAATTGCAGTACGTGACAATGAGCATATTTTTATAAAGAAACTAGATGGCTTACCCTATCCAGTTCAAGAAGCTAGTAAGGAAAAACAAGTTGTTGCAACATATACCAGTGATCCTATTCAAGCATTTACCAAAGTATCTCATGATGAAGCAATTTCAATTATGGAAAAATATATTGAGAATGAACAAGGTAAATTACAAGAAAGAAATGATTATTACCTATCTTGTTTAACAACAATTGCTAAAAGTGTTGTTAGTGGAGAACTGGATTATGAAACAGCTATTGAGTGTATAGAATTGTTAGCTTTAAATAATGAGTCTTGGAAGTTAGAAAATATAAATGAGCTTAATGGAGAAATACAGCGTGCTAATGGAAATATTGACTATTTCAAGAATAAGTACACTTTCCTAAGTAAGTTCAAGAAAACTCAACAGAAAATAAAGCTAACTAATGCAGTTAATAAAAATGATTTAGTAATAACAACTGATGAGAATGGTAAAGTAATTCAAACATTAGAAAATCTAGAGAAAATAATTTTATCTTTAGTTCCTATTGCATACAATGAACTAACTGATGTTATAGAAATAACAGATAAGAATGGTAAAATCAAACCTTTAGAAAAACGAGATAAAGAATTACTTAGGATGGATATAGAAAAACAGTTCAAATTTAAAGCTAAATTAGTCGATCTAGATACAGCAATAGTTAGTGCTAGTGATAAGTTTAGATACCACCCTATTAAAAACAAAATAGTTACTAAAATATGGGATAGTACCCCAAGGGCTGAAAGTTTTTTTATAGATGTATTGGGAGTAGAAGATAACCCATACAACCGTGAATGCACTAGAAAATGGTTGTTAGCAAGTCTAACAAGACTATTTGATAATGGTACAAAATTTGATGAAATGATTATATTACAAGGTGGTCAAGGTATAGGAAAGAGTACGACCTTACAACGCTTATCGTTAGGTTATTACACTGATATAACTGAAAAAATAAGTGATGAAGTAACATTCAAGGTATTAAGGACTTGGCTTGTTGAATTGTCGGAGCTTAGCACCATGGTTAAAACGGATAGCGATACTTTTAAGGCTTGGTTGAGTGCTACAAAAGATACAGTTCGTAAAAGATATGCTACTGATCCAACAGACCACCCTCGTACCTTTGCAGTACTGGGAACTACTAATAATAAAGAAATTCTAAAGGATCGAACTGGTAATCGTAGATATTGGTTAATGTATTGTGAAAAGGATAGAATTAAACACTCTATTTGGAGTTTGGATTATGAATACATTTTACAACTATGGAGTGAAGTTTATCAGTGGTACTTGAATAAAGAATCTTTACTGATATCTGAAGAAACAAAGCAATATATGGAAAACTTGTCTAGCGATGCATTAGAGTATGATCCATTGGAAGAGAAAATAGTTAACATCCTGGATATGTATGTCCCTAAAAACTGGAAGGAAGTTATTAATAACCCCCAAAAAAGGCACAATTATCGTTTTTACGTAAATGAGTATATTACTTTTGGTAATACTAATAATAAATTCCCATTTGAAACTCAGATTTTCGATATTACAACTAGTGAGTTGTTATATCTTTCTTGTGATGATGATGAATTTAAATTAGATTTAAGAGGTAATTCTCAAGCAAAAGCAGTTAATAAGATTATGAATAATCTTCCTAATTGGGAAAAGAGTGAAAGTATCAAACGTTCCCATAGTTTTAGAGGTCTAAAGGGATTTAAAAGAAGATTTGTATAACGCTTTTAAAAATAGCATAACATCAAGGTTTACGCTTTTATACGCTTTTAACGAAAAAATAAAGCGTACGCCCCAACACCTTGGTATTACTGGGATAAGAATACCTTGTACGCTTTACGCTTTATATTTTAATTAAAAGTTAAAAAAAATAATATAGGTGTGTGAGTACATAGTACAGTGCATAAGGTTTATATAAGTTTTAACCCAAATTAAAAGGCGTAAAGCGTGAAAAATATTACTAACCTAGTTATACCAATACTTTGAAGGCACCGCTTTTAATAATTTTAAAAGCGTAAATAAAGCGTGAAAAGCGTAAAAAACTAAGTAAGAAGGTAAATATTAATGAATAAAGAGAAAATTAAATTAGATTTGCTAAAGTTAATTAAAAATCAAGAGCATACTACATTCATGGATATTGAACAATACTTTGATACTATAGGTTTCAATTATCACGGAATTACTGAAATAGTAACAGTAAATCATAATGTTATATTATGGAATAATTGGAATATTGAAGCAATAAAAATAGTCAATGAATTGTTAGAGTGTAATTTAATTACAATGTTCAAGACTTATGAAGAACTTTACATTATCAACGGTTTATATACTGGAATACCTGTTTATCAAGGCAAGAAACCTTACAAACAATGGCTGCCAGTAGAATTTAATTAGAGGAGTAATATGTCTTACCTATTAGTGGAGTTTATAAATATTAAAATCAAATAAACAAGGAGGTACAGACATATGTACAAAGTAACCGATATAATCAAGGCCGTAAGCACAACAGATAGCGAGGAGCTATTCAGAGAAATAAGGGAATGGCGTGATGAATTAGAGGATTATGAATTTATTGGCCGTGTTGAATTTTTCAAAAAAGATGGTGAGACTGAACCATTGATTGCATATTTACATATATGTCAAGAATTATAGAAAGGAGTTAGCTTATGCAGTTATCAATAAATCAACAAATTGACTTAGACCTTGTAATCGAGCGTTATCTGGATAATAAGGCCACGGATATCAAAGACCTGGTAAATGGTTACCTAGATACTTTAGAAGGCTCAGAACGTGAAATATTGATAACTGTATTTATTTATTTGCAACGTGAGATAAAGTCTAATCATGAAAGAGAAATTATAGAGAAACATAAGGTAAATATATATACCCTACTTTCTCAAAATGGCATCTTGAAAGATGAAGAACAACAGACTACCAAGCAAGTAAATAGCGATGAACTCACAATAAATAATTTCACCGAATATCCAACCGAAACAAGTAAATTAGAAAGGTTGAAAAGATATGAGAGCCTTACTAATATCGTTGAGAGTCTATCAGATAAACTTGAATTGTTAGAAGAACTTAAAAATAATCAATCAGAGATCCAAGCATCTGACTATACAAGAGTAAAAGTCAAATGCAGTAATAAAGGATATGATTATAAGAGATTAAGTATTATTTCAGATATTCAAGAAACTGAACGCTTGATCAGTCACTATTCTTCTGAATTACAACAAGAGAAAACTTATTTATTAGGTGTATTTGATAAGATACCATGTAACCATACTAGAAAACTATATTACTTACGATACATACAATTAAAACCATGGTATCAGATATCAAAGGATATAGAAAAGAGTTTAATCTGGTGTAACAAGCAGCATAATGACTATTTAAAATTATTAGAAATTGAACCTCTCAACCATGATTAAGGCGTGAAAAAATAGATTGAAGAAAGAAAGTGGAATCAATATGTATGAGTCGTTTAAAACTAAAGACATAATTAAGCATGAACAAGTTATGAAAGAATATGTCGTTGAAAAAGTCCCCTGTAATTTGGGCGGTTATAAATATTATATCAAGTGTTACAAGTGCGATAATAAATGCTTGAAAATGTATATTAGTGAAGATAAGAAACTTGTATGCAGCACTTGTATAGGATTAAGGAAGGAACAACTTAATAGAAATAAAAATGATGAGTCAATATACTATGACTTAATGTTGAAAGAATGCTATAGGGTGGATAAACTATACGACCCGAATAATGCGTTTAAATTTACATTTCTTGGCTTTCCATTAAAACCACCACGAATGAACCAGGAGAAGTATTTTAAAGCATTAGAAAAATACTTATATTACAGAAAAAAGTACTATGCGTGCTTACATAAAAAAGAAAAGGAGATATAACTATGTTTAAAGAAAACCAAAACAATATAAATACTAGTAGTGAGGTATCATTACAAGAAAAATTGATGAAAAGGATGCTAGACGTTGGAATTGAAGATGATAAGAGCACAAGAAGTTTTCTATCTGGCCTTCCTGTATCTCAGTTCCTTATTATAATATCTAAATATATATTAGCAATAATAGCGTCGCTTATATTTTCTATTCTCGGTCTGTTAGCATCTTTTATAGCTAATGATCCGGTTCCACCTATATGCATTCTACTTACAGTATCTCTATCTATTATAGTAGCGAGCATATATATGTTTGCATTTTATAAGTGGGACAGAAATGTTGCTACTTTTGCTTCTATGGCGGTGGCATTTCTACCCGCTCTGATTCCAAAAGAAATTGATGATGTTGTCATAGATAGAAATCAAATTACACTAGCTTTAGTTATTACTATTTTTATTATTTCCCTAGTAGTTTCAACGCTACTATCTATAATCAATACAAAAGTGATTTTAAAAAGAAGGTAGGTTATTATGGATAAGTTGTTACAAATCAAAGATATATCGCTTGAGTATAAAGATTTTAGGCTTGATAATGTTTCCTTTTCATGTGAGCCTGGAGATATTATTGGTCTTATTGGAATAAATGGTGCGGGAAAGTCCACAACGATTAATGCCATCCTTAACATCGTTGAGCCTGATTCAGGATTAGTGATATGGAAGGAAAAGGAAATATCAAAAAGTAATATATCAAAATTTAGAGAGGAAGTTGGTTTTGTTGGCGAAAACATCTGCTACTATCCGCCCATAACCCTGAAAAAAATATTGGGTTTTATGTCACGTATATATAGTAATTGGGATAATGAAAGAGCTTCGAAACTAATAAAACTATTTAATCTTAATACTGCAAAGAGAATGCGAGAACTATCAACTGGTATGCGCGTGAAGTTCAACTTACTTATTGCAATGTCCCATAATGCTGATATTTACATTTTGGATGAACCTACTTCTGGGCTTGATCCACTAATTCGTAAAGAAGTTCTAGAAATACTATATAACGAGGCAAAAAAAGAAGGTAAGGCTGTCATTATTTCATCACACATCACCTCAGATTTAGAAAAGATAGCCGATAGAGCTGTTTATATTGTAGACGGAAGAATCGCCGAAGATATAGCTCTCAGTGAAGTTAGCAATAAATATGCTAAACTAATACCTGAATCTGCAAATGGTGCTATATCACTTGAAAGCGTCTTATACTATCTCCAAGGTGAGAGTATCACTATCAAATGGGAGCAATAAAATGAAAACAATCTCTATAATAATCAAAGATATTTCTTTTTCATTTATATGGCTTTGCATGGGAATTGCAATCACATTGGCATCACCCATCTATGCAATTAACTCAAATCTGCATTTGCTTTTACAAGCCCCATTCGCCTTTTTCTGCGCTGTAATCGGAGCCAACTTATTTCTTTCAAGAGCATGTTATATTGATGATGAATATGAAACAAAGATATTTAACAAAGCTTTGCCTGTTCATGACTATGAAAGAGTAACATCCAAGTATGTCATGAATTTCCTTATACAGTTTTTACTAATAGGATTTTCTATTGCAATGTGCACCTTAATCGGAATAAATTACTCTTTTATAGTAGTATTCGCATTTATTTCGCTTAACCTTATATACGATGCAATTTACCTATTTATTTTCCACTTTATCGGGATTAATGCAGCACAATATACTTTAGTCGCAATAGGTGGTTTAGGAATGGTAATTTATTTACTTTTTATTAAGAATTCAAACCATACAATCAATATATCCTTAGATGATTTTTGGTTTATAATTGCTCTTATTATTTCGTGCTTAATTTATATTATCTCTGCATTGCTTAGCTGTAAATTCATTATAAAATAAATTTCACTATACAATTTTATAGAAAATCCTACATTTTTCTTGTTTAAAAGCTTCAACAATATCTTCTGTTGCCCATATTATTGGAGATTGTGTATTTCCCTCACCAAATTCTATATCACTGCGGTAAAACGTATTTGCATTTAGATTTTGTTCATCAGATTCAATCATACGGTATGGCCACGGATGGTGATGTCCTTTGCTTCTTTTGCAATAAGCACAGGTTCCGTTGTCAATCACTCCATAAGTAACCTTGCCTTCGTATTCAGCTCGCACCTGTTTTGCTTTTTCAAGGTCAAATGATGCAATATTGGTAAATCGGCAAATATAATAGCCTTCAGATTTTTTAAATGGTATAAATTCAATTCCATTCATTTTGTGCTTATGATATATTTCGTAAAAATGCCGGCTCGCAATATTCACACCGTCATATGTTGTAACAAAGAATTTCTTTTTTCTCCACTTCACTGCTTCTGCGGCTTGAAATACCGCTTCATCACGATTAAGTACCATTTTACAATGTGGGCAGAGCTTTATATCCGGCTTTGATTCGCGCCCCAAATATAAATAGTCAGCATCATCTCCGTCAATATAGTAATACTTCATACTTTCTTTCCTCGTTTATATGCATAAATTACACTTTATAGCAAAACAAATCGCTATACACATTCAAATCTAAATGCATATAGCGATTTTGTCAACTTTATTATAACTCTTCTGCTTTAAACTCAGCATAGCCTTCGTAGTAGTAGCTATGATCTATGCCCTTCATGTATATCTCACGGTCATTGATATCGTCTATCAAAGCTTCACTTAGTATATGCTTAATCTCAATATCCTTGATAGGGCTTCTCTCCATAGCCATGAAGTAGTCTTCCTTATCGACCATGCTCCAGTCAATCACCTTGCCGATTTCCTTCTTAAGCATCAAATCAAGCCATATTCTCATGCTTCGACCATTGCCTTCTCTGAAAGGATGTACTATGTTCATCTCTACATACTTTTCAACGATTTTATCAAAGCTACCCTGCGGCATCTTTTCGATATTCTCAAGCGATACCTCTAGGTACATGACTGGTGCAAATCTAAAATTGCCCTTTGAGATATTGACATCTCTCAGTTTCCCTGCAAAGTCGTATATGTCCTCAAACAGAAATTTATGGATAGCGAAAAGTGCCTCACAGCTACCTGGTTTTAGCTGATCAAAGATATTCCTGTCGAACAGCTCAACAGCCTTCTTTTTGCTTATCTTCTCTTGAGCTTTAGACAGTTCCACGGAGTCTTTTATCCCCAGCCTGTTATCCAAAGTCATGAAATCACTCCATTTCCAAGCAGAAATACAAAAAACGGATACCAATGGAAGAAAAACGGATTCTTTGCAACATAGTCAATAAATTCTCTCTGCTGCTCTACTGTCAGTGCTCTTCGGCTCTTTCTAGCACCACCATTTCTTTTTTTCACCTCGGCATAAGCTCCATCTACAGGGTTTCTTATTATATCATCTCGTACTGCCAGCTCAAATGTAGGTCGCAATACAGTATTGATACTTTCCAAAGTATTTACCTGAAATCCCTTGTTTGTAATCAAATCCGTATAGAAAAATAAGACATCAGAATGCTTCACATCCTTAATCTTTTTCTTTCCAAACGTATCCCTGATAAAATGATCCCATGTATATAAGTAATTTGCCTTTGTAGTGCTTCACAACTCCATCTTTGTAGAAAGATATCTATCTTGAGTGGTCAAGTCAAGAATTAAAAAACCGAAATAACTTCACTTTTCCTTCCTCATCTAATGAATATTGTTCCAATACTTCCCCATTTTCAATATGCACAATATATGTGCAGGTCTTCAAAATAAATTCCAAATCATGTGTAATTATCAGCAACAAATCCAGCTTAGGCTGTACCTGTTCCAGCAGTTTTGCCACCCGTTCCATCTGATGATAATCAAGCCCACTCGTCGGCTCATCTAAACAAATCAGCTTTCTATCACTATAAAGTGCAGATGCCATTGCAACTCTCTGCTTCTGCCCGCCTGACAATGCCATAGGGTGAGTATCTGCATAATTTGTTAAGTCCAGCATAGACATCAGTCCATTTCTTTCCTCAACGTTCTTATTTTCACTGCCTAATGATATTTCTTCCTCCACACTATTTGTAAACAGCTGGTGGTTTACTTCCTGAAATACTTCAAAGCTTTCTTTTGCTCTTCTCTTTATTGGAAAAATATCATTTCCCTTACAATAGATTCCTTTTACCGATTTATTCATCCCACATAAACCATTCATAAAGGTGGATTTACCAGCACCATTATGACCAATTACTGCTATTTTTTCATGTAGCGGCAGCCTACACTCCTTAATCTTTAATACCGGCTCTTCTCTCCCTTTGTACCTACAGGCAACCTCTTTCATGTAGATATGTTGTTCCGCATTCCAAGATTCCCTTTTACTTTTTTCACTAATATCTCTGTCTATTTTTTCTTGCCCCAGTTCTTCCTCATGCAATATACGGTAATCAAGTGAACGAAGCCCTTTTTCTCTTAATTCCTGCCCGGAGAGTTTTTTAAATTCTTCTATCGTATACTCTTGCGCAATTTCTCCGTCTTTTATATAGCAGACACGGTCTGCAAGTTCCATCAGGTAATAAAGTCTGTGTTCTGCAATAATAATGGTCTTACCCTGCTTTTTTAAGGTCTTTAATATTCTTTCAATGTCCTTTATCGCATCAAAATCCAAATTTGCAGAAGGCTCATCCAGCACATAAATATCCGGTCTTCCCGCATAAATACTTGCAAATGCAATTTTTTGTTTTTCGCCACCAGACAACTGCATAATATTGCGATTCTGCAAATCCTCCAGTTGAAACTGTTCTACACAATCTGCTACCCGTGCTTCAATTTCCTCTGTAGGAATCCCCTGATTTTCACAACCGAAAGCAATCTCACTAGAGGTATTTATATAAAAAAATTGAGATCTTGGGTTCTGAAATACACTTCCGCAGATTTTAGATATCTCTGCAAAGGGAATTTCATCCGTCTGCTTTCCCATTAATTCAATTTTTCCTGTTATTTCTCCTTCGTAAAAATAGGGCGCAAGTCCATTTATCACACGAAGAATCGTGGATTTTCCACATCCACTGATTCCTGTTAACAGAACACACTCCCCTTCTTTTACACTCATTGATATATTTTTTATGCCATTTTTCCGATTCTCACCAGTGTACTGAAATGACACATTTTCTAAATGAACTGCCTCCATAAATTTTTAATATCCTCCACATAACTTCGAAAAAAACACAATAGTCACTGAGCATACCATCACAAGATAATCTGCCATTTTCAATGAGACACGACACAAATTTGTTCTTTTGTTGTGCATGCCAAGCCCTCTTGCTAATGCCGCTGCTGCTAATTCTTCTCCAATCTTTACTGTTGAAAATAATAGTGGAACAATCATATATTCCATAGCCTTTATCGGATGCAGCAAAATCTGCCCCGCTCCTGTTCCAATGTTTCTCATACGCATAGCTGTGCGTATGTGATTCCATTCCTCCTTGACAGTAGGAAAGAATCGCACCAGCACAGCCAAAGGTATAATAATTACTTGCGGAACTCTTATTTTTTCCAACGAAGCAATCATGACGTTGATTTCTGTGGTTGAAACAAAGAAATCAGCCGACATAATACAAAAGAAAAATTTGCGAAATGCAATAAACACAAGACACGCCAATGTAGATAACCATGGAACAGTTATTGCCGGCAAAATGCACTTATCTCCAAACAGCAAAAACGCAAATATCAGGTCATAATGAATGCATTTTTTCCACTTACCATTTGCCATGAATAACCCACTTACACAAGCTAATAGCACAAGCTCCATTATCACATTTACACCAAATGTAATAGTGATATTGATTGCGAGGATGCATAGTATCTTTGTTATTGGATTTAAATTTCTCATACAATTCCTGCTTTTTCAAAATGTTTCTTATTCATTTTTCCAGCAACTAATCCGCCCACAACACCAGCAGCAATTGTGTAAGCAATCATAACTGGGATAATCCAGAAAGGTGTCATTGCTTTTAATCCTTCTGCATATGCTTCTCCCATAGATGCTACAACACCATCAAAATAAGCATCTCTCATAAGCCAGATTGGGAAAAATGAACCAACAGGCCAGATGGAAAATACATAATATCCAATCAGACTCATCTTCTTGCTTGTATATCCACCCGCTTTTGTAATCAAGTCACTGATAAGACCTAATAATGAACAAAATACAAACATAATCCACGAATTACCGGTAGTAAATACCATTAAAATACCAATTAATACACCCATGATCGTAATCATTCCAAAGGTTTTTACTTTTGTAATGAAAAGCATATAAATAGGTGCACAAAGAATTGCAATAAATGCTGGTAATAAAACATAAGTAATTGGTGCAAAAGATGTTACGGCAGTAAATACGAACATAACAACAAAATAAATTGCTGTAAAAATACCTGTGTTAATTAAATCCTTTGCTGATAATTTTTTTAATTTTTCCATTTTCAATAATCTCCTTTTTTATAGTCCCTGTGCTGCATAAAGGCGTGAAAACACTCCCTGATTACGCAATAATTCCTCTGGAGTTCCCTGTTCTGCTACTTTCCCTCCATCCAAAACAACTATCTTATCTGCATTTGCAACTGTACGCATACGATGTGCAATTACTAACACTGTCTTTCCTGCCAACAGCGTAGAAAGAGCTTCCTGTACTAATGTCTCACTTTCTGCATCCATAGATGCTGTCGCTTCATCTAAAAGTACCACTGGTGCATTTTTAAGTAAGGCTCTTGCTATCGAGATACGTTGACGCTCTCCACCTGAAAGAAAGCTTCCGTTTTCACCAATGTTTGTATCATATCCTTCTGGCAATCGTTCAATAAATTCTTCACACTGTGCTGCTTTGGCAGCCGCTCTCACCTCTTCATCCGTTGCATCTTTTCTTCCCAGTCGAATATTCTCCATTACTGATTCATCAAAAAGCAAAACATCCTGAAAAACAATTGCAAAATTTTTAAGTAACGTCTCAGGCTCCACTTCGGAAATATCCACTCCACCTAATGTTATTTTTCCACTGTCAATATCCCAAAAACGTGCTGCCAGCTTGGAGACTGTAGACTTTCCACTTCCGGAAGGACCAACTAACGCTGTCACTTCTCCCTGTTTTGCTACGAAGGAAATTCCTGATAATACTTCTTCTGCATCCTCTTCTTTCTTATAAGAAAATACAACATCCCGAAACTCAATCTCATATCCTTGATTCGCACACACGCTTTTTCCTGTCTGAATCGATGTTGCTTCCATCTCTTTCATACGTTCCACACTAACTAATGCAGAAAAAATTTCCGACAAAAGCATAAAACAGCTGGAAAACGGATCATATATTCTTCCTGCTACAATCAGAAAAAAGAGAAACATAGGAATCGTTAATGTCCCCTCTGCAACAAAATATCCACCTGCAAAAAGCACTGCAACCAGACCAAAACGTACCACAAACTGGGCTGCTGCAAGAGCTGAGCCCGGGATAAGTTCGTTTCTGAAAGAACACTTAACTACCTGAGCCAATTTTCCTTCCAACCCTTTTAAGTATTCGTCTTCCCTTGATGCAGATTTTAATTCCTGAATTGTATCCAGATATTCCTGCACACCATCATAAGCACTTCTTCTTGCCTGCACATTCTCCGCCTCTGCCTTCTGCTGTGCTTTTCTGGCAAGAAAAAGCACCAGGGTTGCCAACGGAACAGGTAATAGAATGCATAGTCCCATACGATAATCGGTCACAATTAATCCAATTGATATTAAAATAAAGGTCACAATTGTTCCAAACAGCATTGGCATTGCATTGGAAAATGTTCTCTCTAGCGCAGTACAATCTCCCATAATTGTTGTAGTCAGATCCGCAATATCTTTCTTTCCAAAAAAGGATAAAGGTAGTTTTCTCATTTTTTCTGCCAAAACAATTCTACGATTTGCACTTTCTTCATAAGCAGTCGTATAGGTCTTGTTATACTGAACCCATTGTGCCGCAAAAATCAGTGCAAACAACACTACCGCTCCAATCAGATAGAACACGATATTCTTCTGTATTACAGGCTCTCCACTCTCGATAGAAAAAAGCATATCCTGTACCAACTTCATTAACAATCCTACCGGAATCATCAGACATAGATTATAAAACGCCGCTGCTATAATACCGCCTTTCAAGCTTTTTGCACCCTTATCGCTTAAAGCAAACATCTTTTTTAACATGTCATCGCCTCGTTTCCAACATGCCATTTTGTTGCCTTAATGTAATCTTTCCACATATGTGCGTAAATTCCGTCTTTCTCCAGTAATGCTGTATGGTTTCCCTGCTCTGCAAGTTCTCCATCCTTCATTACAAGAATCTGGTCTACCCCCTGAATCGCCGACAATCGATGCGCAATCATAATCACTGTCTTTCCTTCTGTCAATTCGGTCAGTGCTTTCTGAATCTGTACTTCATTCTCCGGGTCAGCAAATGCTGTCGCCTCATCTAATACAATAATCGGAGCATCTTTTAAAATTGCTCTTGCAATTGCAATTCTCTGCACTTCTCCACCAGAAAGATACACTCCTTTGCTTCCTACCACCGCATCAATTCCGTCTGGGAAATTTGCCAAAATATCATCACATTGTGCCAGATGTGCGGCATGTAATGCTTCTTCTCTGTTGGCATCCCGCCGCCCTGCACAGATGTTGTCTAATAAAGACTCTTTAAAGAGCTTCGGATTCTGGAACACAAAGGCAACGTTTTTCATCAAATCTGCCTGAGACAATTCTCTAACATCAACACCACCAATTTTTATCTCTCCTTCTGTCACATCATAAAAACGTGGTATCAGGCTGGCAGTTGTACTTTTTCCACAACCTGAAGGTCCCACCAATGCTGTTGTTGTACCTTCCTTTACCACAAAACCAAGATTTTTAACTGCTGGATTCAGAGCATTTTCATAAGAAAAGGTTACATTCTCAAAAACAATATCATTACCCGTTTTCTGCTTCGGTTTCTCTGCTTCACTCTGCTGCTCTGCATTTAAAATCATATCGATTCTGCGCATAGATTCCTGTGCCTGCATCTTATAGTTGCTCATATACATAATTTTATTTAACATAACACCACATGCCGGCGTGAAAATCAGATAAAACAGAAAATTTTCCGTAAAATGAACCATATTATCTGAAAAAATACCTGACAGAACTGCCACCGGTATTAATACCAGAAATGGTGAGTTAATTACTGCCGTAAACGCCACCACACCTGTACGACATGCCATTGTAAATGCCATCGCATTATCACTATAATCCTTAATGGCTCTATTAAACTTTGTGAAAGACTGCACTGTCTGTCCAAATACTTTCACAACTGATATGCCTCGTATGTACTCCACTGCTTCATGATTCATTGTCTCTAATGAATCCTGATAGTTCTGCATAAATTTCATGCTGTCTTTTCCCATTAACATAAACTGAAGCATAAAACCAATTCCAAACAATAACAGCAATGGAAGTCCAATGTGCCAGTCAAAGCACAGCATCAGGACTAAGCTTGCAATCATTGTTACATATGCACCTACTAAATCTGGAAGCTGATGACCTACATAACTTTCCGCCTGTGTGCTATTTTCATCAATAATTTTTCTTAATTTTCCACTTGGATTTGCATCAAAATAGCCCATCGGCATTTTAGCAAGATGCTGCAACGCTGCCATTTTCAGATTTTTCTCCATTTGGAATGCTGCTGTATGAGAACACAGTAAGCATGCAAAATAAATTATCAATCCTATTAATTCTGCTGCCAGTGCATAACCTCCCCAGCACATTAATGCATTCACATTAAGCGGACTCCCAGTAAATACTGCTACCATCTCTTTTGCGGCAAAATACACACATACATATGGAATTAAAATGAACAATGCACTTATTCCAGATAGTATATGAGATACCGTTAATAACCAGCGTTTTTCCCCTGCGAATGCCAAGAGCCTCTGGATTAGATCATCTTTTTTCTTCATACACATATCCTCCTTTTTTAACAAAAATGCCAGGGTTAGTTTTATCTAACCACTGGCACAATTATACGCATAAGAAGTCTATAATTCTACTCCATTCTTTTTTGTTTTATAGAAAATAGCCCGTTTTTATCTTCTTTTTTTCCTGTACTCTCTCGGCAATTCTCCATATACCGAATAAAAAGCCTTAGCGAATTTGCTTGCATTGGAATATCCTAATTCCATTGCAATATCACCAATCCGTCGTTCTCCCGTCAGCAGTTGGACTGCCGCCACATTCATACGATATCTTTTTAAGTATGCATAGGGAGTTTCTCCATATATTTCCATAAATATTTGATAAAAAATATTTATATTAATTCCTGATGAAACTGCTAATTTCTCCACAGATATATTTTCATCAATATGAGAAATCAAGTACTCTTTTATCCCCTTTGTTATCTGTACCTGTTCTCTATTAAAATATCTGTCATCGAAACGATTTTCAATCTGAGTCTTTTCTATATGGTAAAGTACCTCCATTACTTTAATTCTAAAATAATCCGTACTTTCTTCTCTTTTTCCCTGATATACTGCTTCAAATATATCAGCAAGTTCTTTTGACGGCGGGCTGACATACCAGTGTTTTTCTCCATTCATCAGACACATTAATCGTCCAAAATCAATTCCAAACACCTGCATCAACTGCTGCACCTGCTGTGGTATTGCCTGCATATCTAATACTATAGACAGCCCTTCATACTTTTTAAGTGGAAAAGAAAAGCATACTGGTAAATACTCTGTTCCATTAATACTAAACTGACCTTCCGACAGACAATCTAATGTCTGATTTGGGAACTGACATTCATATTGTCCTTTTCTACAATGACTAATGCTAATCATTTGCTCAGGGAAAATTTGGGTTGGAAATATATCGGAAGTATCCATATCCATAAAGTATAAATACACCCCTGGAAAGATATCATATATTGTCAATTCTCCCTTTCCAGTACACCCATAATCAAGTTTTATGTAATTTACCTGCTCTGCTATCACTTTTGTCTCACTGCTGTACCACTTTTTATTCTTCACATTTCTCACCTCATTAGTGTAGACTAACTCCAAAGTTACCACATATTTTATCCTTTGTCAAAAGCTAACCTCAAGGAATACTCTGCCAGTTTCCACAAGCTTTTTTACAACACTTTTCACATATTTTACAAACAATATCTTACTTCTAGTTTTCAAGATATTCACAGGCATAAAAAACACAGGATACAGCCCACAAGAGCCATACCCTGCCACTACTTTATTCCGCTGCTTCAATTTCAAGCATTGCAAATTCCTCATCCGACATATTACTTTGTACTTCTTTACTGAATAGCCAATTTAAGAACAGCTGAAGCTGTTTAGTATCATTGTCTATCTTTGGTGTAAATACATTTTTACATGACTTACATAGCCATCTTTGGTTTCCTGATTTTAATTTGCCATACCTAACGCATTTAGAACCACAAATTGGACAATTAACTTGCTTCATAACACAATCCTCCATGAAAACTAATTCTAAGGAAGATATACCATATTTTAACGTTGAAATTTGAATGTATATGGCGATTTTTATCAACACTTTTTGTCCTATAGCCCCACCGGGC
>ERZ773066.831-NODE-831-length-16493-cov-5.895547_pt1 | contig 16493 bp, 14 predicted proteins | sample MGYA00580573_ERZ773066 | MGnify/ENA primary metagenome ERZ773066 (study PRJEB29015, sample SAMEA2738128) | human oral metagenome | biome: human oral; feature: human-associated habitat; material: saliva | place: China | collected 2203 ... | reverse complement strand
GTTACACAATCTACTTCTTCGAATTGGCCATCGCCCTTTCAGGTTACTTGAACGCCATCAACCCATTTGACCAACCAGGTGTTGAAGCATACAAGAAAAACATGTTTGCCCTTCTTGGTAAACCAGGATTTGAAGAACTTGGAGCAGAACTCAACGCTCGTCTTTAATCGACAGACAAAACGATCTCGAAAGAGGTCGTTTTTTTGGTCCATATAGATTGGAGTTGGTCCTAGGTTAGTTTTATGTTATAGTAGAAGAGAAGAATAAAAAGGAGAGCCTGAAATGTCAGAGAAAGATCAAGAAAAATTTATAAACGACAATCTGGTGGATGGGATACCGCATTTTGATGTGGCTGCGCCAGCCTTTGTTCCAAAAGAAGAAGCCGAAGACTTGGTAGTCCCAGAAGCTAGTGGCCTTTCAGTGACGGAGACGAAAGCAATGAAAGAAGAAGCAAACGAGCCAGCTATATCAGAAACTATGGAGCATCCAAAAGCAGATGAAGTGACTGTAGGAGAAAATCCAGATGTAATTGCTGTCCACCAACCTACTCCTCCATTCCAGCCTGTACCTGAAGCTCATCAAAACATGGTAGCTGAACCAGTTAGTCCACAAACAGTGCCTGCTCCTAGTACACATATTCCACAAGTTCCTCTTTCTCTTGTTGGAAAACCGATGGATACTGCAGACAAGAAGGCTATTCGTTTTGCTCTTGGGATCTTAGTGGGGCTCCTTATCGGTGGAGTCAGTGGCTATTTGATTGGTCATGCCAGACCTAGCAGCTCTTTGTCAGGAAAACAGGCTTCTTGGTCAGGCTACCGTTCTGGTTCTTCTTCCAATATCGATTTGGATCAATTGACCGCAGATGGTGCGGAAGCAGATTTCAGCTGGAAACAATCTGATATCGAGCAGCTTCAGTTTTTGACTGGAAAGGATGATGGCGAGACTCCTGAGGGAACAGTCGATGCTTATGGGAAAGCTAGCTCTGTTCAATTTGATAACGGAGAATTGAAATTATTCTGGGATGATAACTCTTATAATAAAGAGGTCAAAGCGACCTATTCTAAGAAAGGAAAAGAATTACAGCTTGTCAAATTTGAATTTAATCAATTTGGGAAGAATCTTACGTTTGAGGATAACTTTGCAGATGGGTTCAAGGTTGGAGATAGTGAGACCGGTGCTGGAGGGACCTCTTACAAAGAGCTTTTAGAAAAATACGGTGATGCAGTCAATCTGACGGTGAGTTCATCTGATGATTCAGACATAGTGGAATTGGTCATGGACTTCCAAAAGAAAAACGGGGACTATGTAGATTTGACCTTTATTCGCCAAGCAAATGGAGATTTCCTTTTGAGCAGTAAAGACAGCTACTAAATTAATGAATAAAAGAAAGAGGCAAGCGCCTCTTTCTTTCGGATAATTCGGATAAGACAAGACAAATACCCTAATTTTCTATACAATAGAAGGAGTTTGAATAGAAAGAGCATAAAGGATGGAAGAAATGAAACAGTGGATAGAACATCATAAGCGGATCCTACAAAAAGCTGCAAATGCTTTGTTAGCTTTTGTCGTTGGTGCTTGCTTGGTGTTTATGATTCATCCGGTTAAAACCTTACCCAAAGATCGCTTGTTGAGCCTGTCTCAAATGCATGAAGACAGCCAGCAATTTGTCGCTCCTTCTTCAAAAGAGCCGGCTCTAGAAGACTTATTGTCATTAGAGCTTGCAAGGGGAGAAGGAAAGGTACAAAAAAGTTGGGTGACTTTGTCTGCATTCGTCAAAAAATTTGGAAAAGCAGTGAGCTTTACACAAGAAGATACGAGTTTTGGAGCGCAAGTCCAGTTAGGCTATGGGGCTTCTGTGAAGGGGCTCTATCCTTATACCATAGAATTTCAAAAGCAGGATGATGATTTTTATGTGAGCTCGATTCAAGGATTTGCGCCAAAGTCGTCTCACTATCAGAGCAAAAAGAACTTAAAACAGGCGGATTTTACAGGCTATAAGCCTTTGGATGGAAAAAAGGAAAAGGGAACGTCAGTAGAAGAAGTCTTGAACAAATCAGGACTTCCCAATTCTCTTAGTTTGACCTCTACAAAGGACAAGCAAGTCTTAGCCTTGTCTTATCAGGTAACAGATGGACTGGTCTCTTTGACCTTTGAACGTGACCAGAGTGGTCAGTATCGTTTGACGAAGAAGGGGTGAAGCAAATGATCGAGTGGATGAAAAAGAATCGAAAAGAACTCTTGCTACCGTTTTTGTGTTTTGTTTTAGGGTTGTTACTTGCGATTGCAAGGATCCAGGTGCAAGAGCAGGGAACCGATCCCAAGGAGGATCAAACGCTTACTCATTTCCAGCCAAAGGATTACCAGAATTTGGTCAGCAAGGAACAAGAAATCAAGCAGTTTAAATGGACCATCGAAGCTGTGGCGAATTTGAAAGTCCGTCTTAAGCAGAGTCAGCAACTAGGAACACGCTTGGAAACTGTTGTGACGGAATGGGGAAAAGCTCAAAAAGTTCGCTATACAAAGACAGCTGAAGGGGATAAAACCATTCTCGTCTTGACTTATGCAGCTAAGCAAACAGTTCAGGGTAAGAAAAGTGTGACCTTGTGGTTTGAACAAGGGAAAGATCAGGGGTATCGCTTGACGATGGTAGATGCGACGAATTTGTTGGATGCAAACGAGAAGGCAAGCAGTGAGAAAGAAATCACTACTGAAAAACAGAATAAAGGTACAGAATTAGCCCATCTAATCAATCAGTTGGGAACTCCACAACGCTTAGTCTGGGAGGAATTGCTGGATGGAGAAGAAGGTTTTCGAGCTACTTACCAAATACCAGGCCAGACAGAAGTAGTGATGGAATTGAAGAAAAAAGGTAAGAAATTGGTGTTGGTATAAGAAGGGAGAAATCTTTGGCAGATCAAGGGATGAATATCAAGGTAGCTTCGGCCCACCAGAGTGGAACCTACTTAATTTCAGAAGCTGATCTAGTTTCTTTGAGAGGAACAAGAGTTCAAGGGCCGAGAAAAAATGTATGGGACTCCCTGTCTGATAGGATGAAAACCTGTCCCTCTTCCGTAACAGTTTTGAATTTAAATGCCATCGGAAATCGTTTATCTTCTCTTGATGTTGAGAACTTAAACAGTGAACGATTAGCCAATAAAAATGGCGGTTTAAATAGAGAGGATTTTTCCAATATTAAAATAGGAACGAGCTATTCAGATCTTGTGAATACAGTCGGAATTCCCAACCGTGTTTCCTGGTCACACATGATGAGCTCAGAGTTCTTCTTAATCTTTTACTATGAACTTTCTGATGCGCGTTAAGTTACGATTCACTTTGGAAGTCATCGGACCATCAGTGAAATGACCTGTCTGGAAGATCCAGCTACCTCCGCATCGCCTTAAGTGTTCATCTCCCTAGGATTGTGGTATAATATGGATACCTTTAATTGAAATGAATGGAGAATCTTATGACGGCACAAAAAATGTCTGCACAAGAAATTATCGCTTTTATTGGAAATGCAGAAAAGAAAACTAATGTGAAAGTAACTTTTGAAGGGGAATTGGCAACAGCTGTTCCCGCTTCTGTTACCAAGCTTGGCAATGTTATGTTCGGTGACTGGAAAGATATCGAGCCCCTTCTTGCTAACTTAACTGAAAACAAGGATTATGTGGTAGAACAAGATGGCCGTAATTCAGCTGTCCCATTGCTGGATAAGCGCTACCTGAATGCGCGTATCGAACCAGGTGCCATTATCCGTGACCAAGTGACCATCGAAGACAATGCTGTTGTGATGATGGGGGCTGTCATCAATATTGGCGCTGAAATCGGTGCAGGAACCATGATTGATATGGGGGCTATCCTTGGTGGTCGTGCAACAGTTGGTAAAAATAGCCACATCGGTGCGGGGGCCGTTCTTGCGGGTGTCATTGAGCCAGCTTCTGCTGAGCCTGTTCGGATTGGTGATAATGTCTTGGTTGGTGCCAATGCAGTTGTGATTGAGGGGGTTCAAGTTGGTAATGGTTCAGTCGTTGCTGCTGGAGCGATCGTTACTCAAGATGTCCCTGAAAATGTGGTTGTAGCTGGTGTTCCAGCTCGCGTCATCAAGGAAATTGACGAAAAAACACAACAAAAAACGGCACTCGAAGACGCCTTGCGTAATTTGTAAGATAGGAAATATAGAGGCCGTAAGGCCTCTATTATAATAGAAAGAAGACAACGATGACATTGGACTTAATCAAAATCAGACGGGATTTGCACCAAATCCCTGAAATTGGATTGGAAGAATTTGAAACCCAAGCCTACCTCTTAGAGCGAATCACAGAGATCACAGCGGGCAAGGATTTTGTTGAGCAACGGACTTGGCGGACCGGGATCCTAGTTTATCTCCATGGGTCTGCACCCGAAAAAACTATTGGTTGGCGGACGGATATCGATGGCTTACCGATTGTGGAACAAACGGGCCTTGATTTTACGTCTAAGCATGAAGGACGGATGCATGCTTGTGGTCATGATATGCACATGACGACGGCCCTTGGGCTTTTGGATCAACTGGTTCAAGTGCAACCAAAAAATAACCTACTCTTTCTCTTCCAACCAGCTGAAGAAAATGAGGCTGGTGGGATGCTCATGTATAAGGACAATGCTTTTGGCGACTGGATCCCTGATGAATTCTATGGTCTGCATGTACGCCCTGATTTGAAAGTGGGAGACATTGCGACCAATACCGGTACCCTTTTTGCAGGAACCTGTGAAGTCAAGATTACCTTTACAGGAAAGGGAGGGCATGCCGCCTTTCCACATGAAGCCAATGATGCGCTAGTAGCAGCCTCTTACTTCATTACCCAAGTCCAATCGGTTGTGAGTCGAAATGTCGATCCGATTGAAGGGGCAGTGGTCACTTTTGGTTCCATGCATGCAGGAACCACCAATAATGTGATTGCTGAGACCGCCTTCCTTCATGGGACCATCCGGACCTTGACCATGGAGATGAACCTTCTGACTCAAAAACGAGTCAAAGCCATCGCAGAAGGGGTAGCAGCTGCTTTTGATGTAAAATTGGATCTGGAACTCAAGCAAGGAGGTTACTTGCCTGTGGAAAACCAACCAGAATTGGCTAAAGAACTCATGGACTTTTTCACAGCTGAGGAAGACGTACACCTGATTGATATCCTGCCAGCGATGACAGGAGAAGACTTTGGCTTTCTCTTGAGCAAGGTTCCTGGCGTCATGTTCTGGTTGGGGATTGATACCCCTTATGCCCTGCACCATCCGAAGATGAGCCCAAATGAGGCTGCCCTTCCCTTTGCTGTGGAAAACATTGGTAAATTTTTGAAAATGAAGGCCAACCAATAAGGAATTGATTCAACTCCGTCTGGAGTTGGATTTTTATGTTCTCGTGTGCAAAATGTTCGGATGTTTCATAAAAAATGGTACAATGAAAGCTAGACAAAAGGAGTAGGGAATGAAGAAAACACTACGAAAAGAAACCATAGCAGCCATGAAACAGCTGCCAAAATCCGTGAAAACTCAAGCAGATGAACAGCTTACTCAACGCCTCTTGGAGCTTCCAGCCTTTCAGGAGGCAAAGACCCTTGCGACCTATCTGTCCTTTGAGCATGAAGTTTCCACAGCTAGCTTGATTCAAGCCGCTCTTCAACTTGGAAAACGCGTCTGTGTTCCCCGTACCTATCCACAAGGGCGGATGGAATTTGTGGAATACGATCCTGACATTTTGGAAAAAACGCGCTTTGGTTTGCTGGAGCCCAATGAAACGGGGAAGCTTGTGGATCAGTCAGAGATTGATCTGATTCATGTACCGGGCTTGGTCTTCCAATCAAAAGGCTACAGAATTGGCTATGGTGGTGGCTATTACGATCGTTATTTAGCAGATTTTGATGGAAAAACGGTTAGTACGATTTATTCCATCCAGCAGAAGGAGTTCCAACCAGATGCTTTTGATCAGGCAGTTCAGGAGGTGCTAGTCTATGAAGTTACTTTTTGATCGTCGTTATCCTGTGACTAGCCTCTTATTGTTAGTGACAACGGCAGTCTTTCTTTCCATGTTTATCCGATTTGGAGCCAACTACCAAACAAGTGCTGCTATTTACTATAGCGGTGGTATTATTGGAGAGGTTGTGAGAGCTGATCCTAGCCAGTTATGGCGAATAGTGACAGCTACTTTTGTTCATATTGGCCTAGAACATTTTGTGCTCAATATGATCACCCTCTATTACTTGGGACGTTTGGCAGAAGATCTCTTTGGATCGAAGGCTTTCTTATCTATTTATCTCTTATCAGGCATGATGGGCAATGTCTTTGTAGCGATTTTTACGCCAGATGTGATTGCAGCAGGTGCTTCTACAGCCCTCTTTGGACTTTTTGGGACCATTGGTGCTTTGCGCTTTATTGTCCAAAGTCCTTATATTCGCCATTTGAGTCAGTCCTATACCAGCTTGATTCTGGTCAATCTGATCTTTAGCTTCATGCCAAGAATCAGTATGGCGGGGCACATCGGTGGCTTAGTAGCTGGGGTGATGTTGGCTTATGTCTTTCCGGTAAGAGGGGAAGCTCGCTTTATGAACCGAACCTATCAAATCAGTTCAGTCCTATCTTATCTCTTTCTTTTACTTTATTTCTTGGGTAAAATCTTGAATCTATTTTAAGAAGTCCTTCTCACAGAGAAGGGCTTCTTTTCTAAAAAAATGTAGCTGAATCGTAAACTAACAGAAAATTGTTTGAAATGTCAATAAATATATATATTTTACATAGAAACGAAGTAATAGAACGATTATTTAGGAAAAAATAGAATAAAAACAAAATCAGTAAGCGTTTGCAAAAATAAATAAAAAGAGGTAGACTGGGAGTATAAAAAATCGGGAATAGTACCTTTTTTATTAAAAGGGATATTCAAAAAGGAGATTGCCATGAAAAAATGGTTGTTTAAACTTTCGTTGGTAGCGATGACGTTTTTGCTCATACCAGTTCAAGCTGTTCAAGCCTGTTGTGGTTTTATCATTGGTCGGCAATTGACCAAGGATGGGACTACCCTCTTTGGTCGGACTGAAGACTACCCCTATTATCCAAATGGTGGTAAACACAACAAGAACTATGTTGTTGTTGATGCGAAGAATTATAAGGAAGGGGATCAGCTGGAAGACGAATCCAATGGTTTTACCTATCCACATGCTACTAGTGAAATGAAATATACAGCAACTTATGACTCTGCTCGTGGAGATGGTAGTAATGGTGCTTTTGGTGAACACGGTTTCAATGAAGCTGGTGTCTCTATGACCTCAACTGTTACAGCAATTCCAAACAAAAGAGTCTTGAAGACGGACCCATTGACAGAAAATGGGATTCCAGAAGCTGCTATGTTGGACGTGGTATTACCACGTGTTAAGTCTGCTCGTGAAGGGGTTGAATTCTTAGCTAAAGTTATTGAAGAAAAAGGATCAGCAGAAGGAAACGTTGTCGTTTTTGCAGACCAAAATGAAACCTGGTATATGGAAATTCTTTCCGGTCACCAATATGTAGCGGTGAAGGTGCCAGAAGATAAATACGCAGTCTTTGCAAATACCTACTACCTTGGTCATGTTGATTTGAATGATAAGGAAAATGTTATCGCTTCGAAAGATGTCGAAAAAGTAGCCAAGGAATCTGGAAACTACAAGACCGATAAAGATGGGAACTTTCATATCGCTAAATCTTATGGGCCAGAAAAATATGCCGAAGGTGACCGTTCACGGACTTATGCTGGAATCACCTTACTAGATCCAGATTCTAAAGTCACTTATGAGGATGATGAGTATGAGCTCTTTCGTTCACCAACCGATCCAAATAAAAAATATACCTTAGAAGATGCTTTTGCCTTACAACGCAACCGTTTTGAACATTTGAATGGTCGTTTTGTTCCAGACGATCAGATTGGTGTCAAGAAACAAGGGGATGATGGTAGCAACGATACTGTTCGAAAAGATCAATACAAATATGCTTTAGGAAACGAAAATGTGATCGATGCCCATGTCTATCAAATTAATCCAAATCTTCCGAAAACATTTGGTGGAACTGTATGGCTCGGCATGGGGCCTTCACGGAATACCCCTTACGTTCCGTTCTATGGAAATGTAAAAGATACTTATAAGGCTTTCAAACCTCAAACTGCTACCTATGATCCGAATTCATGGTATTGGACAGTATGGCATATTGACCAGATGGCAATCCATAATCAAGACCTCTTTGGAAAATCGATCCAAAATCACTGGAAGGCTCTTGAAGAACAATTGATCATTGAACAGAAGGTTAGTGATAGCAAATATGCAGCCTTGAAAGCTGATGAAGCTGCAGCAAAAGCAGTTGAAGATCAGGTGACTGTGGATGCTTTAGCTCGGTCTGAACGTCTCTTCAAACAATTCAAGCAATATGAATCTGAATTATCTGCAACTCTTAAAGAAGCAGGTCGTACAGATGATCCGTATCGTGCATCTTTACCAGATGACTACAAGGATCCAACTGAGTCAAGTAAGGAAGAAACAACATCAAGCACTGAGCCAAGCACTGAGTCAAGTAAGGAAGAAACGACATCAAGCATTGAGCCAAGTACTGAGTCAAGTAAGGAAGAAACGACATCAAGCATTGAGTCAAGTACTGAGTCAAGTAAGGAAGAAACAACCTCAAGTAATACAACGACTATTGTTCCTACAAACAGTAATAGCGTAAGTACCGTTGGTCGCCCAGCTTTACCAACAAATTCATATATTTTGGTAGACCAGGCAACAGGTATCGTCTTACAAAACCCTGATTTTGCTCAAGGTGGCTATAGTCTCCTTGTTGAAGTTTTGAAAGATATCAAAGAACTAGCTGATAAAGATTACGAGGCATATAATATTCAATTATCGAACCAAAACAATCCTATACATCAGATTAGTCCAACTGTTGTGACAATTCCAGTAAATAGCCAAAAAGAAGTAGAAGCAGTTTATGGTGTCGGTGAAAATGGCCAATTAGAATCCTTCCAGTTCCAACTAAATGAAGATAAGTCTGCCGTAACATTTACAACCTCTCATTTCTCAACTTATGGTGTGGTTTATAAATCTACAGCAAAAATTGAAGAAAAGAAAAATGATAAGAAATTGCCATCCACTGGACAAAGTATTTCAATCGCGACGATGGTAGGCGGAGTTCTTTTGACACTTTTTGGATTTGGATACAACATCGAAAAACGTAGAAACCATTAAACGATACAGTTTATAACATACAACAAAAAAGGAAGTGAGAATGAAATCTCTCTTCCTTTTTTAATCTACAGTTTTTTCAGATGCTTCTAGGTTTTTTCCGAGTTCGATAATATATTGTTTGAGATCATCTTTAACCTGAGGGTGTTTCAAGGCATAATCGATTGAGGTTTTCATAAAGCCAAATTTATCACCGACGTCATAGCGATCTCCAGTGAATTCACGAGCAAAGACGCGCTGTGTTTTATTGAGCGTGTCAATCGCATCCGTCAATTGAATTTCATTTCCAGCACCTGGTTCTTGATTTTCAAGGATCGCAAAGATCTCAGGAGTTAAGAGGTAGCGTCCAATGATAGCGAGATTACTTGGCGCATCCTCTGGATTTGGTTTTTCGACGAAAGTTTCGACACTATAAAGACCATTAATCCCTTCTCCTTGAGGGGCGATCACACCGTAAGAAGAAACCTCTTCGTGAGGGACTTCCATCACGGCGATAGTTGACGCATGGGTTTCATCGTAGTCGTTCATCAACTGTTTAGTTAATGGTAAGGTATCATCATTAGTGATGTCCATGAGGTCATCTCCCAACATGACGACAAAAGGCTCGTTCCCAACAAAGGCCTTCGCTTGAAGAACCGCGTCCCCTAAACCTCGAGGGTGACTTTGGCGGATAAAATGAAGATTGATCGCTGTTGTATCATTGACCAACTTGAGTAAGTCAGTCTTGCCTTTTTGCTCGAGATTGTATTCCAATTCGAAGTTAGAATCGAAATGGTCTTCGATTGAACGTTTGGCCTTCCCTGTCACGACAAGGATTTCCTCAATTCCAGATTTTAAAGCCTCTTCTACGATAAATTGGATCGTAGGTTTGTCAACGATTGGCAACATTTCCTTGGCCAAGGCTTTAGTAGCCGGGAGGAAGCGTGTCCCCAAACCAGCTGCAGGAATGACGGCTTTTCTAACTTTAGTCATATAGTTTCCTTTCTAATAGGTGTGATTGATGTTAGGGTGGTTGAATTATTTCCACTCGTTTTCTTCTTTAAATTCATTACTCATCATATGGTGGATGGCTTCGCGAATGTCTTTTCCTTCATAGATGACTTGGTAAATAGCTTGTGTAATCGGCATATAGACATCCAATTCTTGGGCCAGCTCATGGGCGACTTTGGTCGTAGAGATCCCCTCAATAATCATGCCCATGTTGGCTTCGATGTCTTCCAATTTTTCGCCACGTCCGAGAGCATCTCCAGCTCTCCAGTTGCGGGAATGAACAGAAGTACCGGTAACGATCAAGTCACCAACCCCAGACAAACCGCTATAGGTTAATGGGCTAGCTCCTAGCTTAACGCCAAGGCGCGTGATTTCAGCGAGACCCCGCGTGATGATGGCAGCCTTGACATTGTCACCATAACCAAGACCGTGCAGGGCCCCAGCTCCGACAGCGATGATATTCTTTAAGGCTCCAGCAGTTTCCACTCCGATAACATCTGTATTGGTATAGAGGCGGAAGTAGTGATTACTAAAGAGTTCTTGAACATAACGTGCAGCTTCTAAATCTTTTGAGGCAGCTGTAATGAGGGTGATGTCCCGTACGATGGTCTCCTCTGCGTGACTCGGTCCAGAAACGACCACTACTTCACTGCGAAGAGAAGCAGGGATTTCTTCTTCAAGGATTTGAGAAATCCGATCGTGTGTACCAGGTTCTAGCCCCTTGGAAGCGTGCATGACTGTTACAGGGTGATCCAGTGTTTCAGCGACTTGTTTCGCCACCAAACGGGTCACCTTTGTAGGAACGACAAAAAGGATAGCGTCCACACCGTCCAAAGCTGTTTTTAGATCAGTCGTAGCAGTGATTTCTTCGCTAATAACGATGTCTTTGAAATAGCGTTGATTGGTATGGTCGGTATTGATTTCATCGATTTGTTCTTGGATATTTCCCCAGAGACGGACTTCATGGCCGTTATCATTGAGGACTTGTGAAAGGGCTGTTCCCCATGAACCAGGACCCAATACTGCAACGGTTTGTTTTTCCATTGTATCTTCCATTTCTATGTCTATTTTTCAACAAGGCTAAGAATCTAGCGCTTGCGCCTTCGAAACAGCCTAATGTATGCCTTGAAGGATGATTCTATTTTCCTCTCTATTTTAACATAATATAGGTAAAAAAACTTGTATGATCATTAATTGTTTTGTGAGGAGGGTGAGGGTAATAAATAAAATCTATCACGGTTTTAAAAAATACATATTAGACACGATCATGAATGGGTGGTAAGATAAGTAGTAGTTAAAATGAAGGAGGAATGAATATGTGTAGAACAATTGTTGGAATATCCGCTAATCTCTGTCCGGTTGATCCGGAAGGGAAAAACCTTCATTCCTCCGTGTCTAGTCAATTTGCGAAAGGGATCCGTCAAGCAGGTGGGCTTCCTATGGTTATTCCGATGGGAGATCCTTCCTTGGTTAAGGACTATGTTGAAACGATTGACAAATTGATCTTAAGTGGAGGCCAAAATGTTGATCCTAGTCTCTATGGCGAGGAAAAAACCATCGAGAGCGATGATTACAATATCGAACGCGACCAATTTGAGCTTGCCCTACTGAAAGAAGCAGTACGCCAAAACAAACCAGTTCTAGGAATTTGCCGTGGGGTTCAATTGATCAATGTGGCTTTTGGAGGAACACTCAATCAAGAGATTGAAGGGCATTGGCAAGGACTTCCGTTTGGGACTTCCCATTCTATCCAGACGAAAAAAGGTAGTGTGGTGGAGCGACTCTTTGGGCAGGCCAGTCGAATCAATTCCGTCCACCGTCAAAGTATCAAGGATCTTGCACCAAATTTCCGTGCGACTGCCTTTGATCCGCGCGATCACACTATCGAAGCCATTGAAGCTGTAGATGGTCATCGCATTATGGGCTTGCAGTGGCACCCAGAATACTTGGTCAATGAAGAAAAAGGGAATTTAGAACTGTTTCGCTATCTCTTACAAGAAATGTAAGATCTTTAGGTTTTTTTAGGAGAAATACGCAAACGACACTCATCAACAAAGACCTCCTACCTTTAGTTGTTATAGTTTACTATTTTTCATATATTTTTCAGTAAAAGGCTCCTTGTTCCAGGAGCTTTTTGTGTATTTATCACCCGTAATGAAAAAAGAAATGAAGATGACTGAAATTCGTGAATTCGAACTTGTATTAATCTATATCATTCAGGAATTGCTTTCAAAACAGTAGAGTTCATGCAGCTGGCGCGTAACAGAGGGGCTGATTTGATCCTTGGTCATCTGTCGGCAACAGATGGGAACACGAGAAATCGAGGTCTTGCACCACACAGGTTGTAAAGATAAAAACTTTGAAAACAAAGGATTTCGTCAGTATCTAAAGAAGGAACTGGGAGTTGACGTTGGAGATTTAGATTTCCTCCCTTTTCAAAATATCAACGCGAGTGTCCATGAGTATGTCGTAATGATTGAAAGTTTCCCTACTAATTTCTACGATGCCATTACCTCAGGAGTGGTTTATGATGCTGATCCAGGATTCATCACAGAGGTGAAAGAAGCAATTTTATCTGATTATAGGAACTTATTTGGTAAGAATTAGCTTTATTAATAATGTTAAAAGAAAATAATATATGGAAATTTTATCTCCTCCAATTATATTCAGGTAGGCAAATTCACTAATTTGTGGTAAAATATTTTGTAATTACGGGAGGTTTAAATGAAAAAAATAAAAAATTTCGTAAACATAAATTATCTATGGTTACTATTAGGATCTTATTTAGTCGTTATTTTAGTCAATCTACTAAGATTTTCGACTGAAGTATTATTTCTCAAGTTAGGAGCAGTAGGGGTCACTACTACAGTGATTGGATTGGTGGTTAGTTACCTAATTCTATGGTTCCTTCTTGAATATAAAAAGTTTTTAAATATCCGGCAGGCTAATATCATCCTGTCAGCTTTAATCTTGTTTATGGCCATTTTAAAAAGTCCAACTTTTTTCCTATCTTTGGGCTTGGCAATGATATCAGTGGCCTTGTTCTTACTCTTTCATTTGGAAAAAGTAAGGCTTGCGATGATCTACCCCTTGGTGCTTTTGTTATCATTTCCTAAGTTGCTCCTCCAAGCGAGTAGCAATTTTAAAAACGATGCCCTAGGGATTCACTCATTTAACATTGCTGAATCAAAATTCTCAATGTTGATTTGGCCGGTCTTAGTTTCTGTTTTTATGGCCATTCTAATCGGTTTGATTATGAATAGATTGGCAGTGGAAAAGATCGATGCGGTGTGGGTGAAACGCCTTACCCTTGTCGCCTTGATTGGTGGGCTCTGTTACGTCCTCTACTTGTCTGCTGTGATGTACTACAAAGTAAAGGCAAATTCAGTATCGACCTTCGACATCGGAATATTTTCCCAGATGTTTGAAAGAATGAAAACGGACTTTACTCAGATTACGACACTTGAGAGAGATAAGGCCTTATCGCATATGGCAGTCCACATTTCTCCAATTTATTATCTCATTCTTCCGTTCTACATGTTATTCCCTTATGTAGAAACTTTGGAAGTGATGCAAGTCCTCATTGTCTTCTCAGCTGTTATCCCTCTATGCCTCATTTTGAAGAAATTACAGCTACCAAAACTTCTCAATCCTCTCATTATCGCTCTCTTCTTCCTTACTCCGGTAATGACTACGAGTGGTGCTTACCACCTGCATGAGAACTGTTTCTTGCCTCCGTTGATTTTATGGCTATTCTATGCCCTTATCTCTGAGTGGCGTTGGAGATCCATTCTATTTGTCTTGTTGACTCTATTTGTGAAAGAGGACGCGGCACTCTACGTCCTGGCATTAGGACTCTATTTTACTTTCCAAAAACGTTTCACCTTGTCGGCTACCTTCAAAAAATGGCTCTATGCAGGAACTTTTGCTTTGCCAGTCCTCTACTTTAGCCTTGCTTTGTTCCTTCTAGCTAAATATGGTGAAGGAGCCATGGTTTCGCGTTATGGACACTTATTATTGGAAGGGGAGCACGGCTTGCCGATGGTGTTGAAAAACATCTTCCTAAATCCACTCTATATTATCGGAAGTCTTTTCACGGGCAAGAAAATGGGATATATCTTTTTAATCTTATTCCCTTTAGGTTTCCTACCCCTCGTTCAAAGACGTTTCTCTACCTACTTCCTCCTGATTCCTTTACTGGCAGTCAACCTACTGATGGACTGGCCATATCAGTTTGACATCGGTTTCCAATATAGCTATGGATCGGTTACCCTCCTATTTATCATGGCTATCCTGGCGGTAGATCAATTGAGCAGGCATCGAGTGGTTGGAGAGAAGGTCTTGCTTGCTCTTGTTGCTGCTTCCCTAGTTTTCTCAGGGACAATCCTCTATAGTTTCACTAAAAACTGGAACTTTGAGATGAAGTATTATCATGATCGGAAAGAGTATTTTGACGGCCTTCAGTCCACCTTGGATTCAATACCAGCAGATGCTTCTGTGTTAGCAGCAGGAGGATACACCCCAGGCCTACGAAAACACCAAGAATTGTACGATATCTTCTATCACAACAACAAAGCACTTGATCCAAAAGTTGACTATGTCGTCGTACCTAGAGAAATGCAAGATGAAAAACATGGCTACTCTGAAACAGCAACTCTCAAACTTTACAAAGAGGCTGGCTATCAAGAAAGCTCTCTATCTAGCAAGGATGTCCTGGTGCTAGAAAAAGAAGTAAAGTAAGGCTTAAAAAAACGTTCTGCTAGAGTTGAACTTCTATGAGAAACGAGAAGTCATTCATCGATTGAGACAAAAAGTCTTCTATTATAAAGGCGCACACGTTTACGAATGTGTGCGCCTTTTTTGATCAGCAGAATAGAGCAGACCAGTTAGGGTTAGGAAGGTGCTCATTGCTGGTAGCATAAAAGGAGGCCTTAAATCTCCGAGAGGTATCCGCACGTCTGGTTCAAGAATGGGTTCGTAAAATTAGCAGGACAACTATAATAGAAGAAAGTTGATCCGAAAGATGCATAAAAGTTACAAGAGAATCGGAATCAACTGCACTTGTTCAAAAAAAAGTAAGTGAAAATAGGTGAAAAAGATAGTTTTTCTCAATAAAATGGCTCGTTTTAAAAAAAACACACAAAAATGTAAGAAATATTGAATAGAACTATTGCTATTTCTACTACGTTGTGCTATATTTAGAGAAGCTAATTTAGAAAAACCGAGGAGGTAAAGGAAATATGAAAAAGTTAGCGGCTAGTTTATCAATGATTTTCTCATTATTGATAATTTCATTCGGCGTATTTACGACCAACGTAAGTGCAGCCACGTCCAAAAATGTCGATGTCATCACGGAGATCAAGATCCAAAATGACAAAGGTGGAGAATTGACAGGTTCACTTGACCGATATGATACTTTCCGTCTTAACGCAAAATTTGAGTTAGAAGGAAAAGGTGTCAAAGCAGGTGATACGACAGAAGTTAAAATTGATGCACCTATTGATATCAAGTCTCAGAATTTTGAAATCAACGACGTAATCACTGGTAAAAAGATTGCCGATGCAGTAGTTGACGCAAAAACTGGTAAGATTGTCTTGACATTTACTAAATTTGTTGAAGAGAAAAATGACGTTTCAGGTTCATTCTTCTTCTACGCAGCAGTTAACAAAGACAAATTCCCTAACGATGGTGAGGCACCAGTTAAGGTTCATGTTAACGATAAAGTGAAATTCACTGGTAAGGTAACAAGTAAAACTGGTGACGTTGGTAAAGGTTACCCAATCATAAAATCTGGGTGGACTGGTAACAACAACAAAGAACTTGGATACAGAATCGCTATCAACAGAACAAATCAAGTAATCAACAATGCAGTGATTTCTGATAAGATCGAATCAAAAGGAGTTACTTACCGTAAAGGAAGCTTCAAGATCCTCAAAGGGACTTGGGAATATGCTGGCGGTAAATGGACTCTTAAAAACCCACAAGACGTTACGGCTAACTATACTGTAAATGCAACTGATACTTCATTCTCTATCAACTTTGGTAACATTGGGAAGGACGACCACTTTGAATTAACATACGTAGCTGATATAAACTATACTGCTGTTGACGGGGAAAGAATTAAAAACACTGCAACTATCACAGGTGATGGTTTAAATCCCGCTGATAAACGTAATACATCACAAAATGGTGTCAACATCCAAATTGCTGGTGGTGCCGGTATCGGTTACGAATTTAGCATTAAAGTGAAAAAAGTAGACGAAAACGGTGCTC
>ERZ773066.828-NODE-828-length-16535-cov-4.972876_pt1 | contig 16535 bp, 13 predicted proteins | sample MGYA00580573_ERZ773066 | MGnify/ENA primary metagenome ERZ773066 (study PRJEB29015, sample SAMEA2738128) | human oral metagenome | biome: human oral; feature: human-associated habitat; material: saliva | place: China | collected 2203 ... | reverse complement strand
TGAGAAGAACGACGGGGCGTTGCAGTTACTTGGGCATTGCGTATCCTTTCGGGTTGCTCCCCTTTCGGCTTGCTCCCCTTTCGGGCTGCCTCCCCTTAGGGTTGCTCCCTGCAGTGTTAGCGGGGGGTAGCGGGAGTGTACTTCTCAGGGTACGCTCACTCGCGGTGTCCGGGCGTGCAGAAAGCTCAGGGCGTAGCGTGAGGGGTATTCTCGCCGGCATATGTGAGGGCAGGAAGGCATATAGAAAGCTCGCCGCGGCATCCTGTGCGGATGCGGCGGCGAGCTAATGTTTTAAGATCGGGCTTTAGACCTCTTCGACGTCAATATTGACCTTGGGTTCGGGGTGCGACTCGCCGGTCAGCATGGTCACCAGCAGGGTGGAGTCCTTCACGGCGCGCAGGGAGTGCAGCAGCTTAGCGGTCACGTGAATCGGCTTGCCGGGCACCAGGGTAATATCGCGGTCCTTCACGTGGAAAATCACCTCGCCCTTGAGTACCTGCACGAAGATGGGGTGCACGCTGTGGTGCTCGTGCCAGGACTGGCCCGCAGCCAGTTCCATGAGGGTCAGGTTGCCGCCGTCGGCATCAACGATCTTGCGAGCCTGGGGCTTATCGTCAAAGGGGGTCAGCGCTTCGGTGAGCTGGGGGAATACGAGGACGCGGCCTTCATGGGTACCTGCCATGGTACGAACCTTTCTTTTCAGGGATGAGTGAAAGGGGGCGCGCACCCCCTCCCTATATTTGGTATATAAAATACTAAATTAGTTATATTGTATTCCCCTCCCCGCAGCGGGACAATGCCTCAGCTCACACCGAACTGAAACACCCCGAGTAGGGAGGGGAACAGCATCTACTGATAACTCCACACCTTCGAATAGGCGGAGCGATTACTATTACGCGGACGCAACAGGTTCACCATCAACGCCGTCGTACCAAAGCTCACCGCAATAATCATGCAGGTCGCCGCGGTAAACGCACCACCGGGAATCGGCGCAAAAATCGCAATCAGATACAGGATGACCGCGCAGAACGACAGGAACAGCGTCGCAATCGTCATCAACGGCACCAGCACCAAACCGCCACGCGCCGGCACCGCAAAATCTGCCGGACGCACATAACGCAGCACGCCCATACCCACAACCGTCCAGATGGCGGTGACCAGGATAGCGGTCACCACATCCGCCGGGCGGTGCCAACCATTAATAATCGTGGAGGCACCCGTCAGGCAGGTCGCCAACGCCGCGCAGAGAGCCACCGTGGGCCGCAAGAAACGAGGCGCCGCCAAGAAGAGCGCCGCGCCAGCCGCCGCCGCGAAGGTCGTGTGGCCGCTGGGCGCCGAGTTGCTCAGCGCCTCCTGAACACCCAGGTCGGGCTTCACGATCAGATAGTGCTTGAGCAGATACGTACTCGTCACCGCGGCAGCCGCGACCAGCACACCAATCAGCGAGGGCAGGAACCGGTGCTTCCAAATCAGCACCGCAACCAGACCCAAAACGGCAATCACGCCGACAACCACAGGAAGAGAATCCAACGCGGTCAGGGTCGGACCGCGGTAGCTCTTGAACTGGTGTGCGTACTCGGTGTACGCCTGCTCATCCACCTGCTGGCCGGTCGCCGTGTAAATGAAGAACACGAACGTGCCATAGAGCGACAGACCCAAGAACAGCAACGCCATCACGTGACGCATCAAAACGCCGGTACTCGGAAGGTGATGCCCCTGCTCTTCGCCGGGACGATTCACCGGGCGGCCCGAAGCATCCACGGGAACCTGACCGGTCTGAACATACGCACCGTTCGGGTATGCGGCGGCAGGATACGCCTCGGGAGGATAAGCCACCGGCTGCGGAGGCGCCTGCGGGGGCATCTGCGGAGGAAGCGGCTGCTGCGCACCCATTGGGGAAGCACCCATCTGGTTGTTCAGCGGAAAACCGCTCACCGGAGGCTTCGGCGGATCGAGACGGCGAGTAGCCTGCATCGGCTCATCCGCACTGTAGTGCCCCTGGGAAGCGCGTTCCTGCGGCGAGGGAATCGTCTCAGGAATCTTAATGGGGGCACGGTAGGCGCGCGGCAGAGGACGGGTCGCACCAATAACCTCTGTATGTTCGGGGTGCGAAGAAATAACTTCGGTATTCGCGGATTCAGCGTTCGCGGAACCTGCATTCGCGGAACCTGCCGGCGCAGCTTCGTTAGCCGGCGATGAACCGTAATCGGTCAGAACTTTCGTACGGTCATCGCTGTGCCCCGCGGCGGGGGTAGCCGTTTCGTGGGAGTTAAGCACCTCAGTAGGATCCTGATAGTCAGAGAGCACCGCAGTCGGGTCCTGATAATCAGAAAGCACCTGGGTAGGGTCCTGATAGTCAGAGAGCACCGCAGTCTCATCAGAGGAAAACACTGTAGTGGGCGCGTCATCAGAAGAGTGAAGAGCGCGAGTAGCGTCCAGGTTCTCCGAATCGCCCCAACCGGGGTTCCCCGCACCTGTTGTTTGCCCCTTTGATGTCTTCTTCATAACCTCTTCCGTACCTTCTGACCCTCATATCTGTTAGCGGTATTCGCCCTGCCGGTGCCCACTGTTTGGGCGGTAGCCCCCAAGCTACCGTTTTCTCGTACCGTAGCGCCGGTTCTCTGGGGCGAATAACTACCTACTATTCCAGGTTAAGCTATGAAAAACTAAAGTTTTTTCGACCACAACCTGAGAGTTTCCAGAGAATGCGTGACAGGGTGCGAGCGCGCCCACCCGGCACCAGAATGCTATGGTGAGCTCATAACGCATCGAAGAAGGGCAGATACTTTGAACACCAGTATGAGCGTGCCGCCTCTCGGCTACGGTTTTCACCTCACGGGCACTCCCCTGCCACCGTTGCAGGAGGTTCTGGAGAACCTGTTCACGGTCGAAATTCCGATGACGGTCACTTTCCGCGGGGTCAATAGCCGCCAGAGCGCGCTGATTCGTGGCCCGCATGGCTGGGGCGAGTTCGCGCCCTTCCTCGAGTACGGTGCGCAGGAGTCTGCCGCGTGGCTTGCCTGCGCGTTGGAGGCGGCGTGGCTGCCCGCCCCGGAGCCGGTGCGTACGCGCATCCCGTTGAACGCGACCCTGCCGGCGGTACCGGCGGAGCGTGTTCCGCAGGTGCTCGCCAAGTACGAGGGTGAGATTCAGGAACTCAAAATCAAGGTGGCTGAGAAGGGTCAGAGCCTCACCGACGATATTGCGCGCGTGGCGGCGGCACGAGATGCCCTCCCGAATGCCCGCCTGAAGGTGGACGCGAACATGGGCTACACCCTCGGCGGCGCCCTTGATGCGCTGCGTAAGCTCTGCGAGTACGGCATTATTTACGCCGAGCAGCCGGTGACATCCATTGAGGACATGGCGGCGCTCCGCTTCGCCATCGCTAAGGAGGGGCTGCCCGTCCGCATTGCCGCGGACGAGTCGATTCGTAAGGCGGAAGACCCGCTGAAGGTGGCCCGCGCAAATGCCGCGGACCTGATGGTTATTAAGGCGGCGCCGCTGGGCGGTGTACGTCGTGCGCTCGCGCTGGTGGAGCAGGCGCAGCTTCCGGCGGTGGTTTCTTCTGCGCTGGAGTCTTCGGTAGGTATTGCCACCGGTGCCTCTCTGGCGGCTTCCCTACCGACCTTGAGGTATGGGTGCGGCCTGGGCACAGTCTCCCTCATGGCTGAGGATGTCACCGATGAGCCACTTATCGCCCGCGATGGGTTCATGGACCTGCGCGCCATCACCCCCAGCCCGCAGCGCCTGGAGCGTCTTGCCACCGATGAGCAGACCCGCCAGTGGTGGGTGGAGCGCGTCACCGCCTGCTACCGGGTACTCGAACGCGCCTCCGGGCTGTGAAGACTGTAGTCGTCAAGGTCGCACCTGTGAAGGGTAACCATAACTGAACGAAAAACCTTACGGCATTAGAATGGTACGGTGACTGAAAACCGCTCAACCCCCGCCATGCTCACCGCAGTATCCGTGCTCGATTCGCTGATTCGTGCCGGCATGCGGCATGTTGTCGTGTCTCCGGGGTCCCGCAGCGCACCCCTTGCGTACGCTATTGCCGCCGCTGCTGAAGCCGGCGCGCTCATTGCGCATGTGCGTGTGGACGAGCGAAGTGCCGCCTTTACCGCCCTGGGTATTGCTAAGGCATCCGGTCAGCCGGTGGGCCTGGTGTGCACCTCCGGTACGGCTCTGGGCGAGTACATGCCCGCCGTCATGGAGGCGTACCACGCCGGCGTGCCCCTGGCGGTGCTCAGTGCTGACCGCCCGGAGCGTCTGCGCGGTAGCGGTGTGAATCAGACGACCCGTCAGGCGAGTTTCTTCCATCCTTTTGTGCGCGCTGAAGCTGATTTGACCTCCTACCCCGAGCAGGTGGAGGGTGAACAGACTCAGGCTTTTGCCGCCTGCCTGAATGCGCTGACCGGTCGTAGCGCCGAGCACTGGCGCAAGCAGTCGACGGAGCCGATTGGTCCGGTGCACCTGAATATTTGTTTCGATACCCCGCTGACCCCCTCGGGTCGTTTTGCACAGATGCTGCCGCAGTGGGCGCAGAGCCTGCTGGAGGATTACGACCCGCAGGCTGAGGGTCGCGCCCGTGCCGCCCGCGCTGAGGGTTCCGGGCTCTCCAGTGCTGAGCAGCTTTGGCTTCTGGATTCTTTGGAGGCGCAGGCGGCCCTGGCGGAGTTCACCCCGGCGCATCGCACCGTGGTGGTTGCTGCAGACGGTGCCGGCGAGTTTGCGGCGGAGTTCGCGCGCGTGCTGAACCTGCCGCTATTTGCGGAGCCTTCCTCCGAGGCGCGCCACGGCGCCACCTCCATTCCTCACTACCCGCAGTTGCTCGCTGATGGTTCGTTCGCCCCCGCCGCCCAGATTGAGCGTGTGGTGCTCTTCGGCCACCCGACGCTTTCGCGCCCGATTACGGCGCTACTGGAACGCGAAGATATTCAGTGCGCGTTCTACGCCCCGCGCCGCGCCAGCTGGTACGAGCCGGGCGCGCGCTCCTTCGTGGAGCTGTCGACCCCGCACGAGCTCGCCGAGTTTGCGCACGCGTCCTCTGTTGCCACCGATGAGCTGGTGGATGAACTGAGCTGGCTAGAGCAGTGGGTTACCCCGGCACGCAAGCTGCAGGATGAGTGCCTGCGCGCCATTGCCGCCTACGAACACCCCGGCGCCGAGAGCTCGGTTGACTACACCGATTACCGCAATCGCACCGCCGGCCGCTCCTACGCCCGCCGCGTCTGGCAGGATGCGGTGGCTCAGCGCCGCCTCATGGTGCTGGGCTCCTCAAACCTGGTGCGTGATTTGGATGCGGCAGCCCCCGCCCTGGGCGAGCCCGCCCCCGCGCGCGTGTTTGCTAACCGCGGTCTTGCCGGTATTGACGGCACCATTGCGACCGCTATTGGGGTGTCCCTGTCGGGCTACTACCCTGCCGGTGTGGATGAGAACTCCCGCCCGATGATTGGTGGCGCCGCCCTGCCGGTGACCCTGCTATGCGGTGACCTGACCTTCCAGCACGATGTGTCCTCGCTGAACCTGCCGAATACTGAGCTTCTGCCCGAACTGCGCGTTGAGGTCTTTGACGATGCCGGCGGCGGTATTTTCACGACCCTTGAACACGGCGATATGGCTCGTCAGGAGCAGTTCACCGCCGCTGTGGATCGTTTCTTCACGGTGGCTGCCGCCCCGAATACTGATCTGGCGCGCATGGCTGCCGGTTTTGGTACCGAATCGGGCGTTGAGGTGCGCATTCACACACCCTAAAGCCGTTTCTAAAGGGTGCAGGCTAAGCCCCGTGCGCGGGGTTGACCGATATACTGAAAACTACCTGTGCCGTAGCCTTCCGTGGCTGAAAGCTAGCCGGTCGTAGCGGTTTCACTCGCCGCTGCATTCGCGTTTTTCTGCGCGCCTGCTGACGCAAGGCACCCTATCTATCATTTATTGACATTCACGCTCTCGCCGCTGGTGCACACCGCCCGCAACCCGAGGTTTTACCCCGGTGAGCCCGGCGCATGCGGCGGACGTCGCTCCCAAGGAATCTCATGAGCTCACTCGATATTATTGTTGCTGTCCCCTCCGGAGCCGGTTGGGTTCCCGTACACGCCATGGCGGAGCTTCTCGCCCACTACACCGGCGGTACCGTACACACCGTGGATGTGGGCGCATCCCTCAGCAAGGAAACGAAGCTTCTGGCGCGTCTGCCCCGCCTCAAGGGCGGCTCGAACCGTTGCCTGGTGATTGCTTCTGACCCCGGCCAGCTGTACGCCATTTCGCAGCGCTCCTTCGCGTTCCGCCGCTACGGCGCGATTTACGGCTGGGTGATTGATAGCTTCTGGGATGACCGTATTCCCGCGGTGGCTAAGTCCTCCACCTACGACCGTATTTTCGTTGCCGACGTTGATGACGTTCAGCCCTGGACTGCTGCGGGCGTGAAGACTCCCGGCGTTCTGCCCTGGGGTGCGGACGTGTGGAGCAAGTTCAGCAACCGTCTTGCTGCGTTGGAGTCGAAGAGCACCGACCTGCTGCGTGTGGGTCGTCAGCCCGCCGCCTACGAAGATGACGAGGCGACCGCAGCTCTTGCCGCCGAGCTGGGTCTAAGCTTTGAGGGCCGCCCGCCCTTCGGCGCGAACGACCGCGAGTCGGCTCAGCACCTGCAGGATTCGCTGAACCGCGCGAAGTTCCTGCTGGCATTCTCCACCTCGGTCAGCCCGGCACCCTACACTCACCCGACCAAGGAGTATATTACCGGTCGTTGGACCGATGCGCTGGCTTCGGGCGTGACCGTTGTCGGCAAGGTTCCGAACACCACCACCGTACGTGAAATCCTGTGGGACGGCGCGACCATCGACATTGATCACGCGGATGCTCGCGCGGGCCTCACGCAGGTTGCCGATGCCGCCTCCCGCTGGACCCCCGCGCAGGGTGAGCAGCAGATTCGTCAGGCGCTGCAGCATCTGGATTGGCGCCACCGTTTTGTGCAGCTGTGCGAGGCAATGGGCGATGTCCCAGCTTCTTTGACGGCTGATTGCGAGGCAATGCGCGCCCAGTACGTTCAGCGCTAAATACGTACCCTAAGGGTTCGGGCATATAAAAGGTGAGGGCTGGTTTCTACCGTAGAAACCAGCCCTCACCTGTATTTATGCCCTATGAGGCATATTGCATATGGGGTTTAGTACGAAGCCTGACCCAGAGTAATCGGACCCGTGAAACCACTGGTATCCGGGTGCTCCGCGTCCAGGTACGCCGCCACCGGTGCGTTCTCAAGCTGAGCCAAACGATCCAGCAGAAAACGCGTAGCACCCGGTGCGTACGGCAGCTTATACATTGCCGCAGTCGTCGCCTCGTCATCACGATCCAAAGTGGAGGAACGAATCAACTCAATCGCAGTCACCATGGTGTTACGTTCACGCTCCACGAAGGTGCGGTCCACCGGCTCACCGTTACCGGGCACGTACACACGGTAGCGATCAAATTCGAGCACCGCACCGAGGGTATCGATCCAACGGTCGGGGAAAGAATCCTCAAAGTAGGGGTCGGTGCCCTCTTCAATCAGACCACCCATGAAGAGCACGTCTTCAATGCCGACCAGGATGTCACCGTCGGTGTGACCGGGCCCCATATACATCAGGGTTGCGCTACGCTCACCCAGGTCAATGGGGGTAAAGGTAATGCCGTCACCGCTATTGGCGACCAGACGGTTGGGAACAATAATGTCGGTGGCTGCACCCTGGTGGTGCGCCATTTCCGGTTCGAGCGTCTCGACGTAGGGACGCTGCGCCTCACCGTATTTACGGATTGCACGCGCGGCGCGAGGATGCGCCCAGAATTCTTCGGCACCCATTGCCGCGAAAACATCGTTGCCGAAGAAACGCTCATAGTGTCCGTGAGTGTTTACGACGGTAATAGGAAGGCGCGTGAGACGGCGAACCTCATCATAAATTTCGGTTGCCTGACGGGGACCTGCGCCGGTATCCACGACAAGTGCACGTTCCAGTCCGAGGACCAGTCCGGTGTTCAGTCGGTAGTTGTCGGTCGCAATACGGTACACGCCGTCTGCGAGTTCAATAGTACGAGCCATAGATACAACCCTACTGGAATTTTTAGCGCCTGAGGGGCTATTCGGGCTTCAGAGAACAGAAATTTACGGTTCGGTAACAATTCAAGGCCATGAAAGTGCATTATTTTGTACAAACTTATCTCTAGCGTCAAGAAAGTGGTGAGCTTTATCAACCTCTCCGGATTGTTTGAACAGCCCATCATCGCCACAGGAGCTCCTCAAAGAGCCCGGCGTGCATCCGTAGAAGCAATATTTATGCCTCAACGCCACTCAACCCAGAGTCGTGCGCGCGGTTAAACCCGCATCTAACACCCCTATAGGATAGGAGTATGACTTCTTCGCCCACCCCCTCTTCTCACCCCTCGACTCAGCCGTTCCCCAGCGGTACCGGACGCTACGCCCCCTCCCCCTCGGGGGACTTGCATCTGGGCAATTTGCGTACCGCTATTTTGGCGTGGGCGATGGCGCGCCGCGGTGGCAAGCCTTTCTATCTGCGCGTGGAGGATCTAGATCGCGTGCGCCCGGGTGCTGCGGAGCGTCAGATTGCTGATTTGGCGGCACTGGGTTTGGATTGGGATGCAAGCCCCGGCGCCTCCTCGGAGACTGTCAACGGGCGAGAAGCGGGCGTGCTGTATCAGAGCACGCGCCTTGCCGCCTACGAGCAGGCGGTTCAGCAGCTGCGCGAGGCGAACCTCGTCTATGAGTGTTTCTGTACCCGCCGCGAAATTCAGGAGGCGTCGAGCGCCCCGCACGGTGCGCCGGGTGCATATCCGGGTACCTGTCGTGAGCTGACGGAGGCACAGCGGCAAGAGCGCCGCGCTCAGCGTCCGCCGGCTCTGCGTCTGCGTGCCGAGTGCACGAGCTACACGGTGCAGGATGATTTTTACGGTGCTTACACGGGGCTGGTGGATGATTTTGTGCTGGTGCGCAATGACGGCACCTATGCCTATAACCTGACCTCCGTGGTGGATGATGCGTTTGTGGGGGTTGAGCAGATTGTGCGCGGTGATGATTTGCTTCCTTCGGCGCCTCGCCAGTCGTATTTGGCGCAGCTTTTGGGTGTGGCGCAGCCGCGTTACGCTCACGTGCCGCTGGCGCTCAATACGGAGGGTAAGCGTCTGGCGAAGCGTGATGGTGCGGTGACCCTGCCACAGCTGCGTGAGGCGGGCGTTGAAGTCCCGACGATTTTGGGGTGGATTGCCGCTTCTATTCCGGTGTATAACGCGGATGGTTCTGCCCATTCGGCGGATGTTCCGGTGCCTAATGCGGCGGCGATTTTGGAGCGTTTTGACCCGGCTCGTATGGCTACTGAGCCGTGGGTCGTGAGGGATCTCTAAGCCTCTATGAAATTGTCGTGTAACAGTTCAACACTCCGAACGGCTTTTAAATTTTTCGTTTAATTCGTTTTAGATGCATATGCCGTTGAGCGTTTGCGTTGCTTTTCAACTATATATCTTTCACTCAAGTGCCCGAAACCCTGAAATCCAGGGATTTTTCGGGCACTTTTTCGCACACGCTCCCACAGCACCCCACCTGTACGACCATGGAATTTACACAGCAAATACATATTTATTCCACAGCTTCCCATTCCTAGACGTCAAATAGACTTTATTTTCAGCCTCTCAGAGCCTAGACTGTATCCTACGCCACTCATAAAGTTATGAAGTCGCGCATAAATACACAGACGCACACTATCACCAGGAGAGAAGGAACATTATGGCCGCGAGTACATACCAGGTCATCGCGCTGGCGATTTATTTTGTTGCCATGATCGCAATCGGCCTATGGGCCAATAGCAAGAACAACAGCCTCGACGACTATGTGCTGGGCGGGCGACAGCTCTCCCCCACCGTCGCCGCACTCTCAGCGGGCGCCTCCGATATGTCCGGTTGGCTCCTCATGGGTCTGCCCGGCGCCGTCTACCTCAGCGGCCTCTCCCAGGCATGGCTCGCCGTCGGTCTGACCATCGGCGCATGGTGCAACTGGAAGTTCGTGGCACCGCGACTGCGTAGCTACACCGAAGTAGCAGGCGACGCCGTGACCGTCCCCGTCTTCCTGAGCAACCGCCTCCATGACACCAAGCGCGTGCTGCGCATCGTCTCCGGTGTCGTGATTCTGGTGTTCTTCACCTTCTACGTCTCCTCCGGTATGGTCTCCGGCGGCCTGTTCTTCAAGTCCTCCTTCGGCCAGGAATACCACACCGGTATGCTCCTGCTGGCAGGCATCACCGTGTTCTACACCTTCTTCGGCGGCTTCATGGGCGCATCCTACACCGACATGGTTCAGGGTCTGCTCATGCTCGCAGCACTGATTGCCGTTCCGGTCGTCACCATCATTGACCTCGGCGGCGTGGGCCCCGTGGTTGAGTCCATCAGCCAGGTACGCCCCGACGCACTGAGCATCTTCGCAGGCACCACCTTCGCCGGTATCGTTTCGTCCCTCGCATGGGGTCTGGGCTACTTCGGCCAGCCGCACATTATCGTGCGATTCATGGCAATGCGCACCCCCGCAGACGCTAAGTCCGGCCGCCGCATCGGCATCAGCTGGATGGTCCTGACCGTGTTCGGCGCACTGAGCGGCGCGTTCGTGGGTATCGCATACTTTGCACGCCACCCCGAGGCGTCCCTCACCAACCCCGAAACCGCTGAGTCGGTCTTCCTGGACCTCGCCCAGATTCTGTTCCACCCCCTCGTTGCGGGCCTGATTCTGGCTGCGGTTCTGGCGGCAATTATGTCCACCCTCTCTTCGCAGCTGATCGTGTGCTCCTCCGCTCTGGTGGAGGACCTCTACGGCATCTTCTCCTCGAAGAAGCTCAGCGCAGGCAAGTCCCTGTGGCTCGGTCGTGCAGGCGTGGCAATCGTGGCGCTGGTCGCTGGTGCCCTGGCGTGGAACCCCAACAGCTCCATTCTGCAGCTGGTCGCATTCGCTTGGGCTGGCTTCGGTTCGGCATTCGGCCCGACCGTTCTGCTCTCCCTCTACTGGCGTAAGCTGACCACCCAGGGTGCACTCGCCTCCATGATTACCGGTGCCGTTGTGGCATTCGCATGGGGCCAGAGCCCGATGAAGTCCGTGCTCTACGAAATGGTTCCCGGCTTCGCTTCGGCGCTGCTTGTCGCCATCGTGGTTTCGCTTGTGACCTACAAGAAGAACGATGCCATTGACGAAGAGTTCGACCGCGCGGTGGAGCTCGCAAAGGTCAAGTAAAGAGTCTCTCCCCAAGGCCCGGGCCGCACACACGCGGTCCGGGCCTTGGTCTGTTTATAGGGTCTTAACCGACCAAGATACAGGCGTGAGCACAAGAGCAGAAATCATTCCCCGCGCATCATATTCTACTATCGGAATATTATGCCGAGCGTGCTTCGTTCCCCGGCCTCGACGAGCCGCACCGCGGGCACCGTAAAATAGGGTCTATGACTGCACAACTTCCCGAAAAGGTCTCGGACATCTTCAACCCCGCCGACTGGCGCGTCGTCGAAGGCTTCGAAGACTTCACCGACATCACCTACCACCGCCAGGTTGAGCGCGACGAAAACGGCGAAATCCTGCGCGATCTGCCCACCGTGCGCATCGCATTCGACCGCCCCGAGGTCCGCAACGCATTCCGCCCGCACACCGTGGACGAACTCTACCGCGCCCTCGACCACGCCCGCATGACCTCCAACGTAGGCACCGTACTGCTCACCGGCAACGGCCCCTCCGCCAAGGACGGCGGCTGGGCCTTCTGCTCCGGCGGCGACCAGCGCATCCGCGGCCGCGACGGCTACCACTACGCCAGCGGCGACACCGCAGAAAGCATCGACCCGGCACGCGCAGGCCGACTGCACATCCTGGAAGTGCAGCGCCTCATCCGCACCATGCCCAAGGTCGTTATCGCCCTCGTCTCCGGCTGGGCTGCAGGCGGCGGCCACTCCCTGCACGTGGTAGCTGACCTGACCATCGCCTCCGAAGAGTACGGCAAGTTCAAGCAGACCGACGCAACCGTCGGCTCCTTCGACGCAGGCTACGGTTCGGCACTGCTCGCACGCCAGGTGGGTCAGAAGTTCGCCCGCGAAATCTTCTTCCTCGCCAAGGAATACGACGCACAGCGCATGTACGAAATGGGCGCAGTCAACGACGTAGTCCCCCACGCAGAGCTCGAGAACAAGGGCCTGGAATACGCGGCGCACATCGCCCGCCAGTCCCCGCAGGCAATCCGCATGCTCAAGTACGCCTTCAACCTGCCCGACGACGGCATGCTCGGCCAGCAGGTCTTCGCCGGTGAGGCAACCCGCATGGCGTACATGACCGACGAGGCTGTGGAGGGTCGCGACGCGTTCTTGCAGAAGCGTGACCCGGACTGGTCCAACTACCCCTACTACTTCTAAGAGACAGCCCCTTCTACAGAAGTAGTTTCAGATGCATAGGCTCGGAGCCGGATTCAACCCTGAGAACCTCAGCTAAGAATCCGGCTCCGGCGCATTTGATGCCGCCCCTCTTTTTCCCCCAGGCATATGACACTCCCGGCTCATAAGCACGCAGCCGCTACCAACAGCCGCTAAGGATTTAGCCATGATGAACACCCCCGTACCCGGGCTCGTGCCCTCCCCCGCCCCGCAGGAGGCTGCCCTGCACCCACAGGCGGTACAGGTGCGCGCCGATCAGCCCGCCGACCCTCACGCCATGCTGGGTGCTTTTGAGCAGCTGCTGGGTGAGTTCGCGGCGGGTGCGGAACATGCAGGGTCGGATAGCTCTATTGCCCTGGTGGTGGGCACCTCCGGATCCACCGGAACCCCCAAACGCACCGCACTGACCGCGCGAGCTCTTGCCGCCAGTGCGGCAGCCACCGAGAACTTCTTCGGCTCGAACTCCGATGCCGCCTCGCAGTGGTTGTTGGCTCTTCCCGCGCACTATATTGCCGGTGCGCAGGTGCTCGCCCGCTCCGTGCTCGCCGGTACCACCCCGGTCATTGCCCGCTCCGTGACCGAGCCGGTGCACTTTAGCCCCGAAGTTTTCCTGCAGGCGGTTGAGCGAATGAGCTCGGCACGCCGGTTTATCTCCCTGGTGCCCACTCAGCTACATAAGCTCCTAGAAAGCGCGGACGCCACCCCATCCCTAGGCGCTGAGATTCACGAGGCGCTCGGCTCCTTCACCGGAATCCTGCTCGGAGGCGCCCCCGCCAGCGCCGACCTGCTCGCCGCCTCCACCACTCTGGGGCTGAACACGGTGACCACCTACGGTAGTGCCGAAACTGCCGGTGGATGCGTCTACTCCGGCTCTGTTCTACCCGGCGTGCGGGTGGAGCTCGTGCCCGAAGAAGGCATGCCCGAAGAAAGTATGCCCACAGCGCCGGATATTGAGGGGACGCCGGCGCAGGTGGGCCGTATTTGGATCAGCGGCGCGCACCTCGCCAGCGGCTACATTGGCGATGCCGCCCGCACCGCCGAGCACTTCTTCACCGCCTCGGACGGCACCCGCTGGTACCGCACCGACGACTACGGTCTGCTCAGCCCCGCACACGGCCCCGACAGCACTGCGCGCGACCCCGACAGCGCTGTACACGGTAGCGAGCCGCGCCTGCAGGTGCTCGGTCGTAGCGACGACGTGCTCATCAGCGGAGGCGTAAAAATCTCCGCCCGCGCCGTGGCGACCGTCCTCGAAGAGCACCCCGCCGTGCGTGAAGCCTGCGTAGTCGGCCTACCCGATGCCCGCTGGGGCACAGCCATTGCCGCCGCGGTCACGCTCGTACCTTCTGCCGGTGCCGCGGCTACATCTACCGAGAATCGCCCCGCCCTGAACGAAGAACTCTGCGCCCTGCTGCGTGCCCGCTGCGCCGAAAAGCTCGGCGCCCCCGCCGCACCCAAGCAGCTGAGCATCCTGCCGGATTTCCCGCTCACCAGCACCGGCAAGCCGGACCGCGCAAAAATATACAGTATCCTGGACAGAGACTACCGTCAGGGCTAAAGCAGGCTCATCCGCGGGTTTTCACCCCGTACACGCAGCACCCGTACATGCAGCCGCCCGCACGACCTGACCGTCATTATCGCAACCGTCACGCACAACCCCCACGCATCATACGCACTTAGACCCGGAAGGAACCCCCGTGGCAACTGCCGCCCAATGGATTGAAGGCGCTCGCCTGCGCACCCTGCCGCTCGCCGTCGCCCCCATTATTGCCGGCTCAGCTGCCGCCTACGAGATCAACGCATTCAAGCCGCTCTACGCGTTCTTGGCGTTCCTCGTCGCGTTCTTCCTGCAGGTCGGCGTGAACTACGCCAACGACTACTCCGACGGCATCAAGGGCACCGACGAAGACCGCGTGGGTCCGCTACGCCTCGTCGGTTCCGGCGTGGCAAGCCCCCGCTCCGTCAAGTACGCCGCCTTCGCTTGCTTCGGCCTAGCGATGCTTGCGGGTCTTGCCCTGGTGGCTCTGGCGAACCAGTGGTGGTTCCTGGCGATTGGCGCCTCCAGCGTCTTCGCGGCGTGGGGCTACACCGGCGGCAAGCACCCCTACGGCTATATGGGCCTGGGTGACGTGTTCGTCTTCGTCTACTTTGGCCTGGTCGCGACCCTGGGCACCCTCTACACGCAGGCGCACACCCTGACCCTGCTCGGCTGGGTGGGCGCTATCGGCATTGGTCTGATTTCCTGTGCGCTGCTCATGGCAAATAACGTGCGCGACATTCCCACCGACATTGAGGCGGGCAAGCTGACCATGGCGGTCCGCCTGGGCGAACGCTGGTCGCGCATCACCTACATCGTGGAGATGGCGCTGGCACTGGGTCTGGGCGTGCTCCTGCTCGATGAGAACCCCTGGTTCCTGCTGATCTTCCTGCTGGTCGGCCCGACCATCCACTCCTGCGTGACCGTGTGGACGCGCGGCGGCCGCGAGCTAATCCCCGTGCTCAAGCAGGCGGGTATTGTGGCGCTCGCATACTCTATGATTCTTGCCCTCGCCGTGTGGCTGGGTTCGCTGGATATTATTAGCCACGAGGTTCAGGTATTCACCGGCTACTAAACCGACCTACAAATCTACGCCAGATTACCGCGCCGTTACGCCGCTAGCGGGCACCCGGTTCATAGTTCTGCGATAACGCGGCGGTATGTCATAGTAGTGCTTATGATTCGAGCCATGCTGATTATTGGCGGCGCCGCCCTCATCGTGGGGCTGACCCTCTACACCCTCTTGGACGCCGTCCGCACCCCCGCACACGAGGCGCGAACCCTGCCCAAGTGGCTGTGGGTTCTCGTCACCCTGCTCTTCCCCGTGGTGGGCCCGCTCATGTGGCTCATCCTGGGCCGCCCCAAGGCGCAGCCCGCAGCAGGTGCTCGCCGCGGCTTCGGTCAGCGACGCAGCACCCCGGCGCCCTCGGTATCTTCCCCCGACGACGATGAAGAGTACCTGCGCTGGCTCAAAGCAAAAGCAGAACGCGAACGCCGCAGCCGCGAAGCAGAATCGAACAACACGCAGGATTCCGAACGTAAAGATCCCGAGGACGGCACCCCGAATCAGGGTAACGGGCAGAACTAGCCGAGACAGCTAGGCTCACGCCCCTCAAGGTGTACAGAAAGAGGCTGTGAGCGCATCCGTAACGGATGGGCTCACAGCCTCTTACTACGCTCGAAACAGCTTCGGGAACTAGCTACCGGGCAGCTGAATCACGCCACCGTACAGCGGCGCAGCAGGCTCCGAATACCCCACAAAATGCGGCATCTCATGCTCAAAATCAGTGGTGCTAAACGCCAGGGTTGTAATCGACGCCAGGTTGCACTCACGGGCACGCGGGTCATGCTGCAGCATGCGGCCCTCAACACCCAGGCGAGTAATCCAAATCGGCAGCTGATGCGACACAATAATCGCCTCCGCACCCTCGCCACCCAACTCGTAGGCGGTACGCGCCGCATCCTGAACAGCCGCAGCCATACGGCGAATCTGATCCAGATACGACTCACCCCAGGAGGGGCGCGCCGGGTTGTACAGCTTCGTCCAGTGACGCGGGTTGCGCAGAAGCTCCTGCGCGTTCACGTGCAGACCCTCAAAGTAGTTATCCGCCTCAATGACGCGCTCATCCGGCTGCGCGGTCAGGCCCAGCAGCTCCTCAACCGGGGCGGCAGACTCACGGGTACGCTGCAACGGCGAGCAGACCAGATGCACGAAACGGGAGCCTCGCTCAGCACGAGCCGCGAACTCCTCAGCGCTCAGACGCACCATCTGCTGGCCCTTATCGGACAAACGGTAGCCGGGCAGACGGCCGTACACAATACGCTCGGGGTTGTGCACCTCGCCGTGACGCATGAGGTGAACTTTAATGGTGGAAGTTTCAGTCATAATCCCAGTCTCTCAGATAGCACGCCGCACCCCAAACAGGTAACCCGCACATCCCCTCTACAAATACCAAACCCGGCGTATAAAACCCAGCCCGCGAAACTGCAGGAACGCAAAAACCCCGCCTCTCCGTACGGAGGGCGGGGCGAAAGAAGTCTATTTACTTCTTGTTGCGGCGCTGGTGGCGGG
>ERZ773066.826-NODE-826-length-16543-cov-6.424915_pt1 | contig 16543 bp, 18 predicted proteins | sample MGYA00580573_ERZ773066 | MGnify/ENA primary metagenome ERZ773066 (study PRJEB29015, sample SAMEA2738128) | human oral metagenome | biome: human oral; feature: human-associated habitat; material: saliva | place: China | collected 2203 ... | reverse complement strand
TGGCAGAACCACCGATAGAGGGATTACAAGGCATGAAAGCCAGCATTTCAATGTTAATAGTCGCAAGCAAGACCTTGCAACCCATACGGCTAGCAGCTAAAGAGGCTTCTACACCTGCATGACCTGCTCCGATTACAATAATATCGTATTCTTCTATAAAATTATAAGTCATTTTTTCTCCTATTTTTTAAGCTGTATATGTTGTAATTGTCCGTTCCATTCTGGTAGGGCTGATTTTAAAAAGGCTGGTTTCAGGTCAACAGTATGTAAATCATCCAAAGTAATCCAACGGCAAGGTAATTGCTTTGTATCTTCCTGCATGACCGAAGGTGCATCTTCCAACAAGTCCACCAAATAATGAAATTCAATGTTATGGTAGTGGATTCCGGCTTGTTCAAAGCGATTCTCAACCACGAAAGCTAGCTGACCTGCTTTAGATGTGACACCAAGTTCCTCTTTTACTTCCCGGACTACAGCATCTTCTGTAGTTTCATTGACCTGAATAGCACCTCCAATTGTATAATAACCGTCCTCATCTTCTACGACGAACAAGCAATTATCTTTTACAATCAAAGCAGTTGCTCTCACACCAAAAACCGTCTGATTCAACTTGGTCCGAAAATCCTGTTCTTGCATGTTACTTCCTTTCGAAACGACACAAAAATAGTCAAAACTCTGAGAAGTGCAGGACAAAAAAGCCTGCAACATCCATGAGCTTTGACCATCATTTCTATTGCTTTTATTATTGTAGCAAATTGAGAAAATTTGTCAATCTAAATGTACTGACAAACTTGTCCGTCCCGGTAGGCATTGTCAATCAAACCACCGCCTAGACACTCTTCGCCATCGTAAAAGACAACAGCTTGTCCTGGTGTAATGGCTCGTTGAGGTTCTGCGAAAATCACTTCTGCCTTATCACCTTTAACGTGTACAGTCACCTTAGAATCTGGCTGACGATAGCGGAACTTAGCTGTACATTCTAATGTAAACTCTTCTGGCATATCTCGTGTAAAATGAACTTGACTAGCCTGTAAACTTGTTGACATCAATGCTTCATGATAGAAACCTTGACCGACATAAAGAATATTTTGACTAAGGTCTTTCCCCACTACAAACCATGGAGCATTGTCTCCACCTTGTTGGCCACCAATTCCAAGGCCTCCCCGCTGACCGATCGTGTAATACATCAAACCGGCATGTTCGCCCATATCTCGTCCATCGACGGTCATCATTCGACCTGGTTGGGCAGGTAGGTAGTTGCCTAAAAATTCTTTAAAATTCTTTTCTCCAATAAAGCAAATCCCAGTTGAGTCTTTCTTTTTAGCCGTCGCTAATCCAGCTTCTTCAGCTAGACGGCGAACCTCAGGCTTTTCCAAATGCCCCAACGGGAACATGGTTTTTTGAAGTTGCTCTTGTGACAATTGGCTTAAGAAATAGGTTTGATCCTTCCCATTGTCAACGCCACGTAACATATGGACAATGCCATCCTCATCACGCGCCACACGCGCATAGTGCCCTGTCGCTACATAATCGGCACCGAGTGTCATAGCATAATCAAGAAAGGCCTTAAATTTGATTTCCTTATTACACATGACATCCGGATTTGGTGTCCGACCAGCGCGGTATTCGGCAAGGAAATATTCAAAGACACGATCCCAATATTCTTTCTCAAAGTTGACAGAATAATAAGGAATGCCAATTTGATCTGCAACCGCTGCTACATCTTTGTAATCTTCCGTAGCTGTACAGACCCCATTTTCGTCTGTGTCGTCCCAGTTTTTCATGAAGATGCCAATGACATCGTAACCCTGTTGCTTTAACAACAAAGCCGTTACAGATGAATCGACACCGCCACTCATACCAACAACAACACGTGTTTTCGAGTTATCACTCATAGGTTTCTCCCATCTTTTCGTTTCTCACGATTGAAGGTCGTGGTTTGCTTCAACGATTGAAGGTCGTTTTGAGCAGTTACCATTTTAACACGCTTTATATTAGAAAACAAGCATCTTATCATTCTTTTTGTTGATCAGTATTTATTGGTTTACAGGACTGTAAATTTAAAAAGAGTCCTATTCAAGAACTCTTTTTAAACGAATTTAATACCAGCCGTTGGCCAACCAGAAGTTTTTAGCTGCAGACCATGATCCATAACGGTTGATGACATATTGATTGGCTACTTTCTCCTGATTTTCAGGTGATAAATCTCCATTTAGATACGTGATCGTTAACTGATAACGACCATAATATTGCCCGTTTTGAGCTGTATAACTGCCACTTGATTCTTTCTGAGCAATCCATTCCTTAGCAGCTGCATCTTCCGCACTCAAGCCATCTGAAGCAGAGACAGCCGTTGTTGCTTGTGTAGCGTCAGTTTTACTTGTAGTAGCTTGCTCCTTAGTCTTTTTCGTTGTATTTGCACCTTCAATCTCAAGAACTTGACCAACTGAGATGAGGTTCACGTTACTAATCTTATTTTTCTTAGCAATTGCATCAACCGTTGTGTTATTCTCTTTAGCAATAGCAGATAAAGTATCACCTGATTTTACAGTATAAGTATCTGCATTCACTGCAATTGGAAAGAAAAGTCCTGTAAGTAAACTAACTCCAATAATACGTTTTATCATTTGTTTTTTATTCATTATTATGTACTCCTTTATTGGTATACCTCTATACTACACAAGAAATATTTCATATTTATTGAAATTATATGTCAAATATTTCAGTCAGATGTTAGAAATACTAAAAATCCAGGATAATATAAATGCTTTAAGCCCCCTTTAAGATTTCTCAGATATTTCGGGAAAAATAGAAGAAATCATCAGCTATATCTGATATAATGAAGTAAAGTGATCACAAAGGAGCAGAGCATGAACTCTTTAAAATTCCAATCCGTTTTTGATATTATTGGACCTGTGATGATTGGCCCATCCAGTAGTCACACTGCAGGTGCTGTTCGAATTGGTAAAATTGTTTCTTCTATATTTGGAGGGGAGCCAAAAGAGGTTGAGTTCCAATTATTTAATTCCTTCGCAAAAACCTATCGTGGTCATGGAACAGATTTAGCCTTAGTAGCTGGCATCTTAGGAATGGACACAGATGATCCTAGAATCCCAGATAGTCTAAAAATTGCACATGAACGAGGCATTCGGATTGTTTGGTCTATTCAAAAAGAGAGCAATGCTCCTCACCCAAATACAACGACCATTACTGTAAAAAATGATCATAAAACGATTTCTGTCACTGGAATCTCAATTGGTGGTGGTAACATACAGGTTACTGAGTTAAATGGTTTTGCCATCTCACTAAATATGAATACGCCAACCATTATCATTGTTCATCAAGACGTCCCTGGGATGATCGCTCATGTGACAGAAGCCCTTTCTCGCTATGATATTAACATTGCACAAATGAATGTGACGCGGGAAAAAGCTGGAGAAAAAGCTATTATGATTATTGAAGTTGATTCAAGGAGCTGTGAGGCAGCTATCGAAGATATTCGTAAAATTCCTCATCTTCATAATGTCAACTTTTTCAAATAAGGAGTTCGTATGTTTTATTCAATTGTAGATCTCGTAGAACAAGCAACCACGCAATATGAAGGAAACGTCGCAGAGTTAATGATTGCCACTGAATTCGAGTTAACAGGTCGTGAACGCGAAGAAGTCCTACGATTAATGACCCGTAATTTAGAAGTGATGATTGATTCTGTAAGGTTAGGATTAAACGAAAACCACTCTCGTAGTGGATTAACAGGTGGAGACGCCGCAAAATTAGATCGCTATATCAAATCTGGTAAAACCTTATCTGACTTGACCGTCTTAACCGCTGCCAAGAACGCAATTGCTGTTAACGAGCACAATGCTAAAATGGGACTTGTTTGTGCAACGCCCACTGCAGGATCTGCAGGATGTCTTCCTGCCGTCCTCACAGCTGCGACCCAAAAATTAGGTCTAAACCATCAACAACAATTAGAATTTCTATTAGCCGCAGGAGCATTTGGTTTAGTCATTGCAAATAACGCTTCTATTTCAGGAGCAGAAGGTGGGTGCCAAGCAGAAGTTGGATCAGCTTCAGCTATGAGTGCAGCAGCGTTGACACTAGCTGCTGGAGGAACTCCTTATCAAGCCAGTCAAGCTGTTTGTTTCGTTATCAAAAATATGCTTGGCCTCATTTGTGATCCAGTAGCGGGACTCGTTGAAGTCCCATGTGTCAAACGGAATGCAATGGGAGCAAGCTATGCCTTTATTGCTGCTGATATGGCCTTAGCAGGCATTGAATCAAAAATACCTGTTGATGAAGTTATTGACGCCATGTACCAAGTTGGTTCCAGTCTTCCAACTGCCTTTAGAGAAACAGCTGAAGGAGGATTGGCAGCAACACCAACCGGTCGAAGATTACAAAAAGAGATATTTGGAGAATAACATGCAAGCCTTATTTTTTGACTTAGATGGGACATTAGTAGACAGTTCTAATGGAATTATAGAAAGTTTTCAATATACATTTGATACTTTAAAGGTTTCTCAACCTGATCTTGAAACTATTCGAAGTTTTATGGGACCACCTTTGATTTCTAGTTTTGAAGCCACCCTTCCTGAAGCTTTGGTGGATCAAGCAGTGACTATCTATCGCCATTATTATCATGAAAAAGGTCAATACAAATCAACTCTGTTTCCTCAGATAGTAGAAGCTTTGAAAGCATTACAAGACAAAAACATTCCTCTTTATGTAACTACTTCAAAACATGAACCAGTTGCTTTACAGATGTGTCAAGAATTAGGTATCGCTAAATACTTTAAAGGAATTTATGGATCAAATTCAGATCGTATCCACAAAGCCGATGTTATTCAATACGCCTTGTCAATCAATGGCCTTCCAAAAGAAGAGACCGTTATTATTGGAGATACAAAATTTGACCTCATTGGAGGTCAAACAGTCGGTATAAAAACCATGGCAGTTACTTGGGGTTTTGGAGATCTTGAAGAGCTACTGCTTTACTCACCAGATTTTATTTGTCATTCTCCACTTGATATCCTTGAGACATTAAAAAAATAGGTTTACAAATTTGTAAACCTATTTTTTTAATAACCCCAAGCTGACAAACCTTGTGAGCTGTATGCATTATATGCTGCCTGGATTTGATCATCAACCGTTGCAGTTGAACCCCAACCTGGCATTGTTTGGAACAAACCACTTGCACCAGAAGCATTTGCTGCATTTACTTGACCATTTGATTCACGGGCAATGATTGCTTCCCACGTAGAGGCAGGTACGCCAGTCATCTCAGCCATACGAGCAGCCGCATAAGATCCTTGTTCTCCAGCAGTATTACCATTTGATAGAACAATTCCACCATTTGTTGATTGTGCAGAAGTAACTGCAGCATTCGCAGCATAAGTTGTTTGTTTTTGAGCAGTTTGTGCTGCTACAGGTGCTGTAGGTGCACTTTCAGCAGTTTTTGCTTGCTCTTGTGGAGCAACTTTATCAATCATAGATTTCGAACGCTCACCTAACTCAATAATTTGTCCTGCATAGATCAAATCTTCATTGGTCAAATTGTTAGATGCAATAATATTTTCTACTGAAGTGTTATTTTCTAGTGCAATTTTTGATAGAGTATCTCCAGACTTCACTTCGTAAGTTTCAGCATTCACTGCAGCAATACCAGAAATGAAAAGTGATGCTGCTGAAAGTAGGGAAGTGACTGTCCATTGGAACTTTTTACTGTTCATGAATTCTATTCTCCTTTCGAACATAATTCTATCATACACACAAAATGTTACAGTTTCTTGTAGAATGTATTACAAATATTACAAGAATATGTGAATTTAATGTAAAAAGCGCTATACAAAGCGCTTTTTCCTCATTTTTGAACCGGTATGAGCTATTCTATCCATTTTTTAGATAGAAAACGAATAACATTAAACACAGAATAACGAGTAGTGCTAGGGTATCTTTCACTTCCCACCGAAGACTCCGATAGCGTGTTCGTCCTTCCCCACCTTTGTAACCTCTCGCTTCCATCGCAATTGCTAATGCATCTGCACGTTTAAAACTAGAAGCAAATAGAGGAATGAGGATAGGAATAAAGGAACGGATCCTTTTTAATAGATTTCCTTCACCGAAATCAACACCACGCGCCCTTTGAGCATTCATGATTCGATTCGTATCATCTACTAAGGTTGGAACAAAGCGCAAACTCATAGATAGCATTAAACCAATCTCATGAGCCGGAACCTTAATAATTTTTAGTGGGCTTAGGATCTTTTCAACAGCATCTGCTAAACTTAATGGTGTCGTCGTCACGGTTAGAATCGTCGAATAAAAAATGATTAAGATAAATCTACAAAATATGATTGCAGCCTGCATTAATCCTTGATCTGTTAATTTTAAAAACCACCATTGATACAACAATGTTCCTTGAGAGGTGGCAAATAATTGGAAAACAGTTGTAAACGCAATGATAAAAATCATTGATTTTAGGCCTTTGACATAAAATCCGATAGAAATTCTTGTTAGAAACATCAAAGCAAAGATAAAACCAAAGAGAAGAATATTGGTCTGCAGGTTATTGGCCCAAAAAAGAAGAAAAATGAACAAAAACATCGAGAGCAACTTGCCACGAGGATCCAGTTGATGAATGATGGAATTTCCAGGGATATACCTTCCTAAAATCATATTATTCATGAAGTAACATCTCCTTTAGTTCCTCAATTTTGATTGGTAACCTCTCTAAATCCATTCCTCTTTGTTTCAATTGAAGAGCAAAATTCGTGACTTGTGGAACTCCTAATTGAAGTTTGTGTAAATAGTCAACCTGTTGAAACACTTCTGTCGGGGAGCCTTTTAAGACGAGTTTCCCAGCTTCCAAAGCAAATACAGTATCTGCATAATTTGCTATATCATCCATCGTATGAGTCACCAAAACAAGAGTCATCCCATTTTTATGCAACGTCTCAAACAGCGCCATCAATTCCTTTCTCCCAGCAGGATCTAGGCCTGCTGTTGGCTCGTCCAATACTAAAATCTCTGGTTCTATAGCTAAAATACCCGCGATCGCAACCCGCCTCATTTGTCCACCAGACAGTTCAAATGGACTTTTATCATAGATAGACTCTTCTAAACCAACGATTGCTAATTTTTCTTTGGCTATTTCCTCAGCTTTTTCCTTAGGCACCCCAAAATTTTGTGGTCCAAAGGCTACATCAGCTAGAACCGTTTCCGCAAATAGCTGACTTTCTGGAAATTGAAAAACCAAACCGACTTTTTTTCTCAAGTACTTCATTTCTTTCGGCTCAGAATTGTGATCTAAAACGAAATCTTCAAATTGAATCGTTCCTTTAGTCGGACGCAGTAAACCATTTAGTAATTGCAACAAAGTAGATTTTCCACTACCAGTATGCCCGATGATGGCTGTATAAGAGCCATCTTTTATTTCCAAACTAATATCAGAAAGCGCCTGTCCTTCAAAAGGACTTCCCTCTTGATAAGTATAATAGACATTCTTTAAAGAAATTCCCATAGTTGGTCTAATAACTCACTTTCTGTTAGATAATCCTGTTTTAGTGGAAAATGCGAACTGAGATATTCTTGGACCTGCTTACTAAACGGCTTATCTAGTCCAATATCCGTGAGATCCTTTCTTGAAAACAATTCTCTCGGCGTCATAGAAGACTCTAGTTTTCCTTTTTGAAAGACGAGTGTTCGATCACTTAAGGCAATTTCGGATAAATCATGGGTAATGGAGATAATCGTCAATTGAAACTTTTTCTGAAGTTCTCTCATTACCGCCATTAGATCCTCTCTGCCTTCTGGATCTAACATACTAGTTGCTTCATCAAGGATAATAATAGTTGGTCTCAAGGCGATAATACCTGCTATGGCCACTCGTTGCTTTTGACCACCTGACAAACGAGATGGTTCGCGATCTTTAAACCCCAGCATACCAACTTGGTCAATAGCTTTTTCCACACGTTGAAGCATTTCTCCCCGGGGAATTCCTTGATTTTCTAAGCCAAAGGCTACATCATCTTCTACTGTCGCACCAACAAATTGGTTGTCAGGATTCTGAAATACAATCCCGATTTTACTACGGATTTCCCATATAGTTTCACTAGTCAGCTGTTTTCCATCAATGTAAATCTCACCAGACTCAGCTTCTAAAAGACCATCAATCAAGCGTACGACCGTAGATTTTCCACTACCATTGTGTCCAACAATTGAAAGCCACTCTCCTTGTTTCACGTGAAACGAAACAGTGTCAATTTGATATTCTTCTACTGTTTTATCGTATCGAAATGATACATTTTTTAGCTCAATAATATGTTTCATTTATTTGAATGTGTCTTTAAATAGATAGCTACTTCCTTTAAAGTAGTCGTAACCAGAATAAATTGTGAAAATCAATGCGATATAAAGTAACACTTGCCCAGGAAGAGTCCAATGACAAAGCAAAAAGATAATAGCAAACATTTGGCTAAAGGTCTTAATTTTTCCTGGCATGGCTGCAGCCAAAACTGTACCACCTGTCTCAACAAGTAGAAGACGCAAACCAGTGACAGCTAACTCACGACAAATGATAACAGCTGCAATCCAAGCAGGAACCATCTTTAATTCAATCATCATGATAAAGGCTGACATGACCAATAATTTATCTGCCATTGGATCGGCAAATTTCCCAAAATTACTTACCACATTCCATTTTCGTGCAAGAAAGCCATCTAAATAATCTGTAATACTTGCAATTGCAAAAATAACCGCTGCTACAATATGTCCTAGATAAGAGTGACTTAAACTTAAAATAGCAATAAAAATAGGAATCATCACAACTCGAACTAATGTCAATGCATTAGGAATATTTTCTTTTTTCATACTTCCTCCAAAAAATAAACTATCTTTACATCTATTTTACAGATGCTGTAAACTCATAAAAATATACGATATAAATCACAAAACCAAGAATAGCAAAACTAACTAGCAGATAGTACAGAATTGGTAACCAGCTTGTTTTCTTTCTTAATTTTCTTGAATGAAGCTCTTCATCATCTACAAGTATTTCTTCATTAAATAACAATTCTTTTCCTTCACGAAAAGCTGTCAATAAGATGGACTCATCTACTCCCAAAGCCCATGATAACTTTTTAAGGTAGATCTGGGCGTAAAAGGGACTCGGCAGTAGATCAAACTCATCGTTTTCCAACGCTTCTATATAAGGAATTTCGATGGCTGTCTTACTTGACACATCCTGTAAACTCAAGTGTAAATTAACTCTTGACAACCTTAACACTTGACCAATCGTTCTCTTCTTCATGTTTTCCCTTCTTAATACATTGTGTACTACTTTTGAAAAATCATATAGTCAACCATCTCAGCCTGGTCGATGAACTGACGACCTAATTTGATAATATCTTGTAAACTAATACCTTGTAAAATCTTTGGAAGATCATAAGAAGTGGTGCCGTCTGAAAAATATTCAAACTGAGTTGCACTATACTCAAGCGAATTTAAACCTTGTAAGAAATCACCAAACATTTCGCTTTTAATCGTATCCAAATGTTCCTGATTCACATCTGGATCCTTATCAAATTGTTTGATAGCTGACCTAAATTGATGAGATAAGGAGACCGGTTCTTGAGTATCCATTGTCAAGATAACGAAATGAAATAATTCTTCAACCTCCACTTCAAGTGTCAATGAGTTGTCAATCTTCCCAGCTTCATATAAACTTTGAAATCGTTGTGAGGTCCAACCAAACATCATCGAAAATAGTAATTTTAACATTAATTTATAGCGAAATTTTCCCTCTTCCTTAATGATATCATTTCCTCGAATTCCAATTGCCAACTTAGGAGTAGCAACTTCCATTCTACAGAATTGATTCAATTTCACTTCATTTTTTTCTACAGGAAAACGTTCTAATTCAATAGAAGGATGATGAGGACTCAGATCGTATTCTTTTACTACTTGCAATACTTCATCAACATCAAAATTTCCGATCACTAATAAGTGCATTTGAGATGGATGATAGAATAGGTCAAAGTTTTCACGGAGATTATCTATTGTAATGTTAGAAATAGATTCCCTCGTCCCAGCAATATCATCTGCTAACGGTGTCCCAGGATATAGATTTTCTAAAGCACCAAAAAATAATCGATAGTCTGGACTATCTAGGTACATTCCAAGCTCTTTTTGAATGATTTCTCTTTCCTTAGATACAGATTTTTCTGTAAAGGAAGCCTTTGAAACCATCTCCAATAACAATTGAATATTTTCAGGGACTTTTGAAGTTGTTGAGAAAAGATAACTTGTCTTTGTAAAGCTTGTAAAGGCATTGCTTTCTGATCCTAAATGAACGAATTTTTTTAAATAATCTTGACCATTTTCATCTTCAAACACTTTATGTTCTAGAAAATGAGCAATTCCTGCAGGATATTGTCTGTCATCACCATCCACTAGAATTCGTGTATCCACTGAACCAAACTTAGTTGTTATCATTCCATAGGTTTCATAATAATCTTCTTTGGGAATTAAATGAATGGTCAACCCGTTTGACAAGCTTGTAAAGTAAACCTGCTCACCAACTGATTCATAATATTTTTCTTTAATTTTCAATCTTTACACTACTTTCCTTCCATAAAATAAACAGACTGTAAATTAATTGTTTTTGCCGCTTCAATAATTTCTTCTCTACTAACCCTATCGATGGATTCTAACCACTCTTCTAGAGAAGGGACTTTCGTTCCTAGGATCATTTTTAGATATTTCCTTTCAATCAAGGTATTTTGTCGATCCTGTGCTAGTAAGGTCGTATTCACCAACATTTCTTTTGTCAATTGAAGCTCTGACTCTGTAAACTTGCCTCGTTTTAAATCATTCAACTGTCGCATAATCAAGGTCATTACTTTAGTACGAGATTCCTTATCAATGCCTGCAAAAACTCTCATGAAGCCTGTAAAAATATCAAAATAGCTCGAGATGGTATAAGCAAGACTTTCTTTTTCACGAATTACTTGAAAAAGTCTCGAATGTGAGAAAGCTCCCAACATTCCATTTAATACAACTAGCGGAATATGGAGAGGGTCTCCATACTGGGTAGAGAAATGGTAACCTAATTCTAAAATAGATTGTTGGTTTTGTTTTTGCTCTAACTTTTCTCTAACAACATTTGTAAAAGGTTGTTGATAGTTGACAGATAAATAGTTATCACGTGGCTTGAATTCAAATCTATTCACTCGATCTACAATAGCGACTTCATTAAAATCACCTATGAAAAAGAAGTCAATGTTATCGAAATGAAGCATCTGATGAAACTGTGAAAGAGTTGTTTGAGCTGTCTCTTGTCTCAATAAATCAACTTTTCCCAATCTTGACATCCCGATTGTTTCGTCTTCAAAAAATAGTTGATTCAATTGCCCATGGGCATAATAATAAGGCTCTTCAATTTCCGACTCCAAATCGGAAATCGTATTTTTCTTTTCAACCTCAAATGTATCACTGTCAAAGTGATCTTCTTCTACCAAAGGTGAATAGAAGATGATTTCTATAATGTCCAAAACCTCATCTGTAAGAACATTTTTTTTGCTCAAAAAATCATCACGCACAAACGAAATATTCAAATCAACATAATGAACACGACCCCTCTTAGAGACTGAGGTTGACAATTCTACTCCGTATAGACTCGCTAATTTTTCACGGAATAATTGTGAAGTTGGATATTTTTGATTTGCAGTTTCCATCATACAGGCTACTAAAACACGCGCAGCTACGGTATTTTCATCTAATGGCGATGAAAAACGGACCTTAATTTTATTGGTTTTAAATTTTTTTGATTGAAGAAAGTGAAGATTCACACCCTTTACTAATTCCATTTTCATCCTCGTTCTACTCAATAGTAACTTTCATTATAACACGAAATCACGCTAAAATCCTAATTCAAACTGTGAAAAAGCTTCTCAAATCACTCAACATTCTCTACCCTAGATAAACTAAAAATATGGTATAATAACACGCAAAGAGGTGAACTATGAATTACAAATTATTTGATGACTTTATTACATTGCAAGCTATCTTAAAAGAACTTGGTATTATACAGAGCGGTGGTGCAATCAAAGCCTTTCTTCAAGAAAAAGAAGTCTTTGTTAATGGTGAATTAGAACAACGGAGAGGCCGTAAACTTCGTGTCAATGATCAAATTGACATCCCTGAACTGAACATGACTATCACCATTCTTGAGCCTTCCAAAGAGGAGATAGAAGAGCATCTCAAAGAGAAGGAAGAAAAAGAACGTGTTGCTAAGCTTGTCAAGCAGCTCAATCAACAACAAAAGAAAGAACCGACAAAGATTAACAAAAAGGAAAAAGCGATTCGCTTTCCTGGTATCTCGTAATGTGGTTAAAACAGTTATCCATTCAACATTTTCGTAATTATCAAGAACTTGAAGTCGAGTTTCATCCTGGATTAAATATTTTCTTAGGTCAAAATGCTCAAGGGAAGACCAATATTCTCGAATCAATTTATTTTCTGGCTTTAACTAGAAGCCATCGAACACGAAATGATAGAGATCTTATCTATTTTGAATCCACTGATTTTAAAGTTTCTGGTCAATTACAAAGGGAAACTGGCCCACTTCCATTAGAAATTTCCTTGACACCAAAAGGTCGGATAACTAAGGTAAATCATTTAAAACAAGCCAAATTATCGAACTATATTGGCCATATGAATGTTGTACTTTTCGCACCCGAAGATTTGCAACTGATCAAAGGATCACCTGCAGGACGTCGAAAGTTTATTGACATTGAATTAGGTCAGATGAAACCTATCTACTTATCCGACTTATCTCAATACAACCATGTTCTGAAACAACGAAATAGTTACCTAAAAAATTCAGAAAAAATTGATGCTACATTTTTGGAGGTGTTAGATTCACAACTAGCTAGTTTTGGAAGTCGCGTCATCCATCATCGACTTGATTTTATAAAAAAATTGGAAGCTAAAGCAAAAGAAAAACACACTCGACTTTCTAACAACAAAGAAGACCTATCAATTCAATATCAGTCAACTGTTTTTTCTGAAGAAGTAAATGATATAGAGGAGCAGTTTCTCTATATGTTGGAAAAAAATCGTCAGAAGGATATTTTTAGGAAAACAACAAGTATTGGACCTCACAGGGATGACTTGGCATTTTTTATCAATAATATGAATGCTACCTTTGGCAGTCAAGGTCAGCATCGAAGTGTTGTTCTTTCTCTAAAATTAGCAGAAATCGAATTGATGGAAGAAATCACAAGAGAAAAGCCTATTTTATTACTTGACGATGTCATGAGTGAACTTGACAATTATCGTCAACTTCAATTACTTGAAACCATCTCTAATAATATTCAAACATTTATTACAACGACAACTCTCGATCATTTAAAAGAACTGCCTGAAGAGTTGAAAATTTTTACTGTTCAAGCTGGCCATATCAAAACAGCATCTTGACAAAATTGTCAAGATGCTGTTATTTTTATTTACAAACGTGTAAATTTATTGTGCCGAGTAGTTAGGAGCTTCGTTTGTAATTTGCACATCATGAGGATGGCTTTCTTTCAATCCTGCGCCACTCATTTCAACAAATTGTGCATGATCATGTAAATCTTGAATGGTTGCTGCACCAACATAACCCATACCTGAACGAATACCACCGATCATTTGGAAGACCATATCTGCTACAGAACCTTTATAAGCAACGCGTCCTTCAATTCCTTCAGGGACCAATTTATTGGCTTCATTGACAGATCCTTGGAAGTAACGGTCGCTAGAACCTTTCTTCATTGCTGCAATAGATCCCATACCACGGTATGTTTTAAATTTACGACCTTGGAAGATTTCTGTTTCACCTGGTGCTTCATCTGTACCTGCAAGCATTGAGCCAAGCATAACCGCATTTCCACCAGCTGCGAGTGCTTTGACAATATCTCCTGAATACTTGATACCACCATCAGCAATGATCGTTTTTCCATATTCACGAGCTACAGCGGCTGCATCATAAATAGCAGTAACTTGAGGGACACCAACCCCTGCAACAACACGAGTTGTACAGATTGATCCTGGACCAATTCCGACCTTAACTACGTCTACCCCTGCATCAAATAATGCACGCGCACCTTCAGCTGTTGCAATATTTCCTGCAATCAAGGTACGATCTGGGAAGTGAGCACGAATTTCTGCGATCTTACGAAGAACACCTGCAGAATGTCCATGAGCTGTATCGATGACAATAGCATCTGCACCAGCTTCAAAAAGGGCTTCTGCACGTTCAAAGGTATCTGAAGTAACCCCTACAGCACCAGCTACAAGCAGGCGACCAAATTCATCCTTAGCTGCATTTGGGAACTCAATAACTTTTTCAATATCTTTGATCGTGATCAAACCAGAAAGACGACCATTTTCATCTACTAATGGTAATTTTTCAATGCGGTGTTCTTGTAGAATACGCTCAGCTGTTTCCAAATCAGTACCAACTGGTGCAGTCACCAAATTTTCACTTGTCATGTGGTTTGAAATAGGTTGATTGTAATCAGAAATAAAGCGCAAGTCACGATTGGTAAGAATACCAACTAATTTACGATTTTCAAGTGTTTCAACAACCGGAACACCACTGATGCGGTATCGTCCCATGAGCTCATTTGCTTCTAAAATTGTATGAGATGGGGTCAAATAGAAAGGATCAATAATAACACCATTTTCAGAACGTTTTACTTTGCGTACTTCATCTGCTTGTTGCTCAATTGACATATTTTTATGGATCACACCAAGTCCACCAGCACGTGCCATTGCAATTGCCATTTGACTTTCTGTCACTGTATCCATCGCGGCAGTAATGATTGGGATGTTCAAGCGTAAATTACTTGCTAATTGTGTACTTAAATCTGCATCATTAGGCAATACGTGACTTTCTGCTGGAATCAAAAGCACGTCATCGAATGTAAACCCTTTTTTTAAAAACTTTGTGTCCCAATTAGACATTAGCTGGATCCTCTTTTCTTTTTATTTGAGCAAGGCTCGAATTTTTATTGTTAATATCATACCATTCTATCGCAATTTGTCAATCATTTATTGGTAAATTATCAATGAATAGTAAAGAAATGTTCGCTATTAATGAAGTCGTTTTATTTTTTAAAATAGGTAATTCCCATCGCAGATTTTACTTCATCCAGTGTTTGAGCTGCTACATTTCGAGCGCGCTCACTTCCTTTTTCAAGAATAGAGTATACTTCCCCCATATCCTTTGCAAACTCAAGGCGTCTTTCACGAATTGGTCTTAATTCACGATCTAAAATTTCTAAAAGATATCGTTTGGTCTTTACATCACCAAGTCCACCACGTTGATAATGCTCTTTCATTTCTGCAATTTCATTTGCATCTTCTGGTCGACCAAATACATCCAAGTAATGAAATACCATATTCCCTTCGATTTTTCCTGGATCCTCTACTTTAATATGATCAGGATCGGTATACATACTCATCACTTTTTTCTTTAAAGTATCCGCATCATCAGCTAGGTAGATTCCATTATTTAAGGATTTAGACATTTTAGCATTTCCATCTAAACCAGGTAAGCGTCCTGCTGCTTCATTTTCGGGATAAATTCCTTCAGGTTCCACCAAAGTATCTGTGTTGTAAGTATAGTTAAAGGAACGAACAATCTCACGAGTTTGCTCGATCATTGGCTTTTGGTCATTTCCTACTGGAACAAAATTCGCTTTAAATGCCGTAATATCAGCTGCTTGCGAAATAGGGTATACCAAAAATCCTGTAGGAATACTCTCACCAAAACCTTTTTGAGAAATCTCGGTTTTTACAGTTGGGTTTCTTTCAAGTCGCGCTAAAGATACCAAATTCATATAATACATGGTCAATTCTGCTAATTCAGGAATCTGACTTTGAATAAAAATCGTTACTTTTTCAGGATCTAGGCCAGCAGCTAGATAATCTAAAGCAACATTGCCAATAGACTCTACTATGGTTTTTGGATCTTTTGCATGGTCCGTCAAAGCTTGCTGGTCTGCTAGAAAAATAAACATGTTATATTCGTCTTTATTTTGTAGCAAAACGCGATTTTTTAAAGAACCAACATAGTGGCCAATATGAAGTTTTCCTGTTGGTCTATCTCCTGTCAAAATGATGGGTTTCGTCATATTCTTCTCCTTAATCGTTATCCCTATCATTATAGCACTTTCTGGTTCAAAATGTTAGTCTATCCTCTATGTTTGTAACGAATTAAAAGTTTACTGTTTTGTCAACTTGATTTACATAGTTGTAAAAATAAATTGACACTAAAAAAGTTGAATTTTCCTCTATTTTCTAGTAAAATGAAGACATTATGGAAAGAGGAGAAAATCATTGCTTACAGTATCAGACGTCTCACTACGTTTTAGTGATCGAAAATTGTTTGACGATGTCAATATCAACTTTACAGAGGGAAACACATACGGTCTCATTGGGGCCAATGGTGCCGGAAAATCAACCTTTTTAAAAATTTTAGCTGGAGATATCGAACCTA
>ERZ773066.825-NODE-825-length-16548-cov-3.221488_pt1 | contig 16548 bp, 10 predicted proteins | sample MGYA00580573_ERZ773066 | MGnify/ENA primary metagenome ERZ773066 (study PRJEB29015, sample SAMEA2738128) | human oral metagenome | biome: human oral; feature: human-associated habitat; material: saliva | place: China | collected 2203 ... | reverse complement strand
TTTCTGTGGGTCGGCTCGCCTTTCTTTTTATGCAGGTAGTAGTAGGCTTATGAGCGCTATTGGGCGAAGATCTAAAGGGGGGGGATGCAACCAGTACTGGTCACTCATCCGACCAGTACTGGTTCGTGATAGTGACCAGTACTGCTTCGCTTTCTGACCAGTAGTGGTTCGCTCATCGACCAGTAGTGGTCCATATCACCCCTTCTTGGAGGGCGTGTTTCGCTTGATCTCACCGTGGGAGTAGGGGAGTGCTACCCCTGCAGATAGGGGGGAGGCACTGCGGGTATGTGATGCTCTTCTCGGGGAGCGAGGGGCTTACCTCTACTTTTTGTACCTTTGTGTAGATCTGTGCCTTAAGTGGTACGGACAGAAATCGTATTATTTATCCTTTAGCCTAAGAAGACTAAGAATAGCGTATGGGAAGAGTCCTCATTATCGGTGCCGGCGGTGTCGGTACGGTAGTGGCCAAGAAGGTGGCACAGAATAGCGACGTATTCACTGAGATTATGCTCGCCAGCCGCACGAAGAGTAAGTGCGATAAGATTGCCTCCGAGATTACCAATGTCAAGATCCAGACGGCAGCCGTCGACGCTGATAACGTCCCCGAGCTCGTCGCTCTGATGAAGTCCTTCAAGCCAGAGCTGGTCATCAATGTCGCTCTGCCCTATCAGGACCTCCATATCATGGATGCTTGCCTCGAGGCAGGCGTCAACTACCTCGATACGGCGAACTATGAGCCGCTCGACGAGGCTAAGTTCGAGTACAGCTGGCAGTGGGCCTACAAGCAGCGCTTCGAAGAGGCTGGGCTGACGGCTATCCTGGGCTGTGGCTTCGACCCAGGGGTGACCGGGGTCTTCACCGCCTATGCTGCCAAGCATTACTTCGATGAGATCCACTACCTCGATATCGTAGACTGCAACGGCGGCGACCACCACAAGGCCTTCGCCACGAACTTCAATCCCGAGATCAACATCCGCGAGATCACTCAGAAGGGTAAGTACTACGAGGATGGCCAGTGGCGCGAGACCGAGCCTCAGGAGATCCACAAGCCCCTGACCTATCCCAATATCGGGGTGCGTGAGTCTTACCTCCTCTACCACGAGGAGCTCGAGTCGCTCGTGAAGAACTATCCCACGATCCGCCGTGCGCGCTTCTGGATGACCTTCGGGCAGGAGTACCTGACCCACCTGCGTGTCATGCAGAATATCGGTATCACGCGTATCGACCCCGTCCTCTACAACGGCGTGGAGATCATCCCCATCCAGTTCCTCAAGGCGATCCTGCCTAACCCCGGTGAGCTCGGTGAGAACTACACGGGTGAGACGTCTATCGGCTGCCGTATCCGCGGTATCAAGGACGGCAAGGAGAAGACCTACTACGTGTGGAACAACTGCAGCCACCAGGCTGCCTATCAGGAGACCGGTGCTCAGGGCGTGAGCTACACCACGGGTGTACCCGCCACGATCGGTGCGATGATGTTCTTCAAGGGCCTCTGGCGTCGCCCAGGCGTGTACAACGTCGAGGAGTTCGATCCAGATCCCTTCATGGAGCAGCTCATGAAGCAGGGCCTGCCTTGGCATGAGCAGTTCGACCTCGATCTCGAGCTCTGATAAGACTCGAGATGCGGCGTAGCGGAGTCGCCTGAGTGTCCTCTTAGAGGCCGAGCCTTAGGGCACTCAGGCGCCTTCCCCGCACGCCACCCTTACCCCCTCACTCTTTACCCCAAAAAACCACACCCACTACCTCTAATCATGAACATCCTGCTGATCGTAGATCCCCAGAACGACTTCATCACCGGATCCCTCGCCATCGAAGGGGCGATCCCAGCGATGGATTACCTCACCGCTTACGTCAAGGAGCACCACGCCGAGTACGACGCTATCGTCGTCACCATGGACCAGCATCCTGCCGACCACTGTAGCTTCGATGTCTGTGGAGGGCCATGGCCGATCCACTGCGTCCGCTACACGACGGGGGCGGCTCTCTATCCCCCTCTGGCTGATGCGATCATGGAGCGCAAGCGTCAGGGACAAAACGTCCTCTTCATCCCCAAGGCGATGACCCGCCACAAGGATGCTTATGGTGCCTTCCACGACGCAGTGCCTGATCTCCTCATGAATGCCCGCCGCATCGACGTCGCAGGCCTCGCAGGGGACTACTGCGTCAAGTCTACTATCGAAGATCTCAGACGCCTCCTCTACGCCCCTCAGATCCACCCGATCGATGAGGCCATCGCTTGGATCGGTGAGCCCCAGCCCCTGGTATAGCTCCCCCAGCGACCTCCCACCTCTAATTCCCCCACACACCTATGAAACGACTCATTGCCACTCTGAGCCTCCTCGCTATGCTCACTGCTTGCCAGACCAGCTCGACCAAGGAGAACCCCCTCCTCACCGAGAGCACGCTTGACTATCAAGCTCCCGACTTCAGTAAGATCCGCCCTGAGCACTTCGTCCCCGCTATCGAGGAGGGGATCCGTATCCAGCTCGCCGAGATCGACAGCATCACGAGCAATACGGCTGCTCCGACCTTCGAGAACACCGTGCTGGCGTATGAGAAGTCCGGTCGCCTCCTCGCACGCGCTACCTCTATCCTCTCAGGCCTCGTAGGTGCTGACGGCACCGAGGAGCTGCAGAAGATCGATGAGGAGACGACGCCCATGCTCTCCGCCCACCACGATGCGCTGCTCCTGAATGAGAAGCTCTTCGCTCGTGTCAAGGCTGTCTACGACCAGCGCTCCAGCCTCCAGGGCGAAGACCTACGCCTCACGGAGGTCCTCTATGATCAGTTCGTCCATGAGGGCGCCCTCCTCTCAGCTGCCGACAAGGAAGCTCTGAAGAAGATCAATAGCGAGATCGCTGTGCTGCAGACGAAGTTCACGAATCAGGTGAACGCTGGCACGAAGGAAGCTGCCGTCCTCATCGACAAGGTCGAGGAGCTCGATGGCCTCTCCGAAGAAGCGATCACCCGTGCTGCCGAGGCAGCTACCGCTGCAGGGCACAAGGGTAAGTACCTGCTGGAGCAGACGAATACGTCACGCCCAGGCTACCTCGTCGACCTCAACAATCGTGATGTCCGTCGTCGCGTCCTCGAGGCTTCGCTCTCACGCTGCTCGAGCGGTGATAGCACGAATACGCACCCCACGATCACCCGCATCGCTGCCCTACGTGCCGAGAAGGCAAAGCTCCTCGGGCTGCCCAACTTCGCCTCTTGGGCACTGAGTGACCAGATGGCTGGTCGTCCCGAGGCCGTAGAGCGCCTCATCAGCCAGCTGGCTCCCGCCTGCCGTGCTAAGGTCGCTGCCGATGTCGCCGAACTCGAAGCCTTCGCTCAGCAGACTGAGGGTAAGGACTTCAAGCTCGCTGCTTGGGACCTCGACTACTATGCCGAGCGCCTGAAGAAGGCTAAGTACGACCTCAACGAAGCCGACCTCAAGCCCTATCTCGTGCTGGATAGCGTGCTGAAGAACGGGGTCTTCTACGCTGCCAACCAGCTCTATGGTCTGACCTTCAAGCCCCGTCCTGATATCCCTGTCTATGCTGATGGCGTACAGGTCTACGAGGTCTTCGACCAGGATAATACCCCCATGGCCCTCTTCTATACGGACTACTTCCGTCGCCCAACGAAGACGGGTGGGGCATGGATGTCGAACTTCGTCCAGCAGAGCACGCTCTTCGGTACGAAGCCTGTCATCTACAACGTCTGCAACTTCGAGGCTCCTGCTAAGGGCGCTCCCGCCTTCCTCACCTCGTCGGATGTAGAGACGCTCTTCCATGAGTTCGGCCACGCTCTGCACGGCCTCTTCGCTTCGCAGAAGTATGAGACGCTCTCGGGCACGAATACGCCCCGTGACTTCGTGGAAATGCCCTCGCAGTTCAACGAGCACTGGATGACGGACTCTGTCGTCCTGCGCCACTACGCCCGCCACTACAAGACGGGTGAGCCTATGCCTCAGGCGCTCATCGACAAGATGAAGGCTGCTGCTACCTACGGACAGTCCTATGCACTGGCTGAGAACCTCGCTGCCGTGACGATCGATATGGCTTGGGGGATGCTCCCTGCAGGTCAGACGGTGAGCGATGTAGATGCCTTCGAGCGTGAAGCGCTCGCTCGTGCTGGTCTTGACTTTGCTCTCGTACCTCCCCGCTACCGCTCGGCTTACTACCTGCACGTCTTCGCTGGTGGCTATGCTTCGGGCTACTACTCTTACCTCTGGACGGAGGTCCTCGACCACAATATCTACGAGTGGTTCGCCGCACACGGCGGGCTGACGCGTGAGAATGGTCAGCGCTTCCGTGAGATGGTCCTCTCACGCGGGAATACCGCTCCTGTCGGGACGTTCTTCACGAACTTCACCGGCCTCACGGAGCCCGATATGTCGAGCCTTCTGCGCTTCCGCGGCCTCACGAAGTAAGCTAAGGGTGCTTCGTCACCTCCCCATATAATAGGGCCCCCCATCCCTCGGACTGAGATCCGTCGGGTGGGGGGCGCTACTTTATTATAGATAGCACTCCATAGGCTGGAGCGGAATACGTATCTTTGTCCTACTAGTCGTAATAGATCCAGCACAGACCTCGAAGAATGACAGAGCACTACGTCGTCTCCGCACGCAAATACCGCCCCGATACCTTCCGTAGTATCGTCGGGCAGGAGGCTATGGCCTCCACACTACGCACCGCTGTTCGCTCGGGCAAACTCTCCCATGCGTATCTCTTCTGTGGCCCCCGTGGGGTAGGGAAGACGACGGCGGCACGCGTCTTGGCGCGGACGATCAACTGCGAGAACCTCTCCGCCGAAGGCGAGGCTTGCGGGCAGTGCGAGAGCTGTAAGGCCTTCGAGGAGCAGCGCTCCTTCAATATCTTCGAGCTGGACGCCGCGTCGAACAACTCCGTAGAGGACATCCGCCAGCTCACCGAGCAGGTGCAGATGCCTCCCGCTCTCGGTCGCTACAAGGTCTATATCATCGACGAGGTGCACATGCTCTCGGCGGCGGCTTTCAATGCCTTCCTCAAGACCCTTGAAGAGCCCCCCTCGTACGCTATCTTCATCTTAGCGACGACGGAGAAGCACAAGATCCTCCCCACCATCCTCTCGCGCTGTCAGATCTATGACTTCAAGCGAATCACCGTGCAGGATATCACCCGCCATCTGCGCTACGTCGCCGATAGCGAGGGTATCGATGCCGAGGAGACGGCACTCGGGCTCATCGCCGAAAAGGCCGATGGGGGGATGCGCGATGCGCTGTCGATGTTTGACCGTATCGCCAGCTTTGCTGGTGGGCATATCACCTACCAGCATGCGCTGGAGAGTCTGAATGTCCTCGACTATACCTACTTCATCCGCATCTTTGAGCTCTTCCTGAGTGGGGACCATCGTAGTGTCCTGCTCCTTCTGGATGAGCTGATGGGTAAGGGCTTCGAGGGACAGACGATCCTCACGGGGCTCTCTGCCTTCGTGCGTGATCTCCTTGTAGCCCAGCATCCCGAGACACTCCAGCTCTTGGAGAAGCCCGATAGCGTAGCCGCCTCCTATGCGACTATTGCCCAGCAGTGCACGCCTGCCAGCCTCTTCGCTGCGCTCAAGACTCTGGTGCAGGCTGACCAGCAATATCGCGGGGCAACGAATAAGCGCCTCTTAGTCGAGCTGAGCTTCCTCAGCATGGTCCCCCTCTTCAAGCGGGACTCCGACCTCAATCTTCCAGCTACGCCAGCCCCCGCTGCACCTCCGACGGCTACACCACAGGCAGCTCCTCAGACGCCCCCCGTAGCTCCCCCACCAGCTTCTCCTACGCCCAAAGCGCAGACAGCTCCCGTAGCTCCTCCCGCACCGCAGACCGCACCTAAGCCAGCCCCTTCGGCGGTGACGCCTCCTCCGGCGCCTGCTGAACCGACACCAGCGCCCGCGCCTTCGGCATCTGCTACACCCCCTTCCCCAGCTCCCCCCTCGTCCGCTCCTAAGCGTCTCTTCGGTGCGCGCCGTCGTGCAGACGCACCCAGCGAAGCCACTTCTACGGCTCCAGCAGAGGCCCCTGCCCCTGTCGAGGATAAGGACTTCACGGAGGATGACCTTCAGCGAGCTTGGGTGCGCTTCGTCGAGCAAGAGCTGACGCCCTCACAGATCCTCTACCGCAACATCCTACGCCCCGAGCTACCGAAGCTCTTAGACGGCGTGCAGGCAGAGATCTCCCTCCCACCAGGTGAGGCTATCCATACCACGGTGATGGAGGTCTATCCCCAGCTCGTAGAGTTCCTCCGCACGACGCTGCAGAATCGTAAGTTCAACCTCGTCCTGCGCGAGAAGACCGTAGAGGAGCAGGCGAAGATCGTCCTCACCCAAGAGGATCGCTTCAATCAGCTTGCGGAGATCAACCCCGAGGTGCGCAAGCTCAAGGAAGCCCTTGGCCTGCGCTTCTCCTAATCCCAGACTACATACACATACAATACGCATATCGCTATGAAGATCAAGAAGCACATCACCGCTCTTGCTACGGCAGCAGCCCTCTCGGCTACCCTGCCTGCTGTGGCTCAGCAGTCGCAGCACATGACGCCCGAGACGATGCTTTCGCTCGCTCGTGTCGGTGCCTCCGCCCTCTCTCCCGACGGCAAGACGGTCGTCTACAGCGTGGGCTTCCCCAGCATCAAGGACAATAAGATCCGCACCGAGCTCTTTACCATCTCCTCCGATGGCAGTGCACGCCGCCAGATCACCCAGGGTGTTGCTGGCGTGCATGGCGCTCGCTGGATCCAGCAGGGCCGTCGTATCAGCTACATCTCCTCGGATAGTGGCGCTCCTCAGGTCTGGACGATGGCTCCCGATGGTACGGACCGTCGTCAGGTGACTAATATCGAGGGCGGGCTCTCGGACTACCTCTTCTCGCCCGATGAGAAGCAGCTGGCCTATATCAAGGAGATCTCCTTCGGGAAGAGCACTAAGGAGATTTACCCCGACCTGCCTAAGGCTACGGGTCGTATCGTCACCGATCTGATGTACAAGCATTGGGACGAATGGGTAGAGACAATCCCTCATATCTTCATCGCTCCCGTAGGTGGCGAAGCAATCACGGGCGGTAAGGACATCCTCGAAGGTGAGCCCTACGAAGCTCCTACAAAGCCCTTCGGTGGAGCAGAGGAGCTCTCATGGAGCCCTGACGGTAAGACCTTAGCCTACTCCTCCCGCAAGAAGACGGGCATGGAGTATTCCCTCTCCACCAACACCGATATCTATCTCTACGACCTCGCCTCGGGGCAGACTCGCAATATCACCGAGGGGATGGGTGGCTATGACACGCACCCCCGCTTCTCGCCTGATGGCAAGCGCATCAGCTGGATCAGCATGGAGCGCGACGGCTATGAAGCCGACCTCAAGCGCCTCTTCGTCCAGGATCTGAAGACGGGGCAGAAGACCTTCCTCACCGACGGCTTCGAGTATGATGTAGATGAGCTCCAGTGGTCGGCCAATAGCCAGAGCATCTTCTTCCTCTCGACGAAGCATGCCGAAGCCCAGCTCTGGGAGATCGCGCTCAAGGGCCGTAAGATCCGCCAGATCACCACGGGTATGCACGACTACACCTCGCTGGATGTGCAGGGCGGTAAGATCCTCGCTGGCCGTCAGAGCTACATTGAGCCCACGGATCTCTACCTCGTAGACATCAAGACGGGTACAGCGAAGCAGCTCACGGCAGAGAATAAGTCTACGCTTGACGGCCTCGCTCCTATCTCGGTAGAGAAGCGCTGGGTCAAGACGACTGACGGGGGCAATATGCTCGTCTGGGTCGTCCTCCCACCGAACTTCGACAAGACGAAGAAGTACCCTGCGCTGCTCTTCTGCCAGGGTGGTCCACAGAGCCCCGTCAGTCAGTTCTTCTCCTATCGCTGGAATATGCGCCTCATGGCTGAGCAAGGCTATATCGTCGTCGCTCCCAATCGCCACGGCGTCCCCAGCTTCGGTAAGGCGTGGAACGAGCAAATCAGCGGCGACTACTCGGGGCAGAATATCCAAGACTACCTTACCGCAGTCGATGAGCTGAAGAAGGAACCTTGGGTCGACAGCGAGCGTCTCGGCTGTGTCGGTGCCAGCTACGGCGGCTACTCCGTCTTCTATCTGGCAGGCGTGCACCAGAAGCGCTTCAAGGCCTTCATCGCCCACGCAGGTATCTTCAATCTTGAGATGCAGTACATGACGACCGAGGAGATGTGGTTCGCCAACTGGGATATGGGCGGTGCTCCCTGGGAGAAGGACAATGCAGTCGCTCAGCGTACCTTCGCCAACTCCCCTCACAAGCTCGTAGGCAACTGGGATACGCCGATACTGGTCATCCACGGCGAGCGCGACTACCGCATCCTCGCAGGCCAAGGTATGGCGGCCTTCAACGCGGCTAAGCTCCGTGGCATCCCCGCCGAGCTCCTCATCTACCCCGATGAGAACCACTGGATCCTCCGCCCGCAGAACGCCCTGCTCTGGCAGCGTACCTTCTTCGGCTGGCTTGATAAGTACCTCAAGTAACCTCTATATGTCCGTGCGAAAGAACTGTTAGTCCCCTCTACAGTCCTTTCGCACGGCTTGCTTTCACCCCATCTCTCTCCCGAATAGGAAGCTCTTTTACCCACATAATTGACCCACTAACTCTCTTTCTGGTAATGAAGACCGACATCGAAATCGCCCGCTCGATAGCCCTCGAGCCGATCGAAAAGATAGCTGCCAAGGTGGCTATCCCCACCGACCACCTGGAGCACTACGGCAAGTACCTCGCCAAGGTAGACCTCTCCGAGCTCCAAGCTGGTCATAAGCCTGGCAAGCTCATCCTCGTCACCGCCATCACCGCTACGAAGGCTGGTATCGGCAAGACAACGGTCTCTATCGGCCTCGCTCTCGGTATGAACCGCCTCGGGCATAAGGCGGTCGTCGCACTGCGTGAGCCCTCTCTCGGCCCTTGCTTCGGTATGAAGGGCGGTGCCGCTGGTGGTGGCTACGCTCAGGTGCTTCCTATGGAGAAGATCAACCTGCACTTCACCGGTGACTTCCACGCCATCACCTCGGCACACAATATGATCACCGCGCTCCTGGACAACTACATCTACCAGAACCGCAATACGGACAAGGGCCTCAGCGAAGTCCTCTGGAAGCGTGTCCTCGACGTCAACGACCGTTCTCTGCGCTCCATCGTCACGGGCCTCGGTGGTCAGGTCAATGGTATCCCAGCCGAATCGGGCTTCGATATTACGCCTGCCTCGGAGATTATGGCGATCCTCTGTCTGTCGACTTCACTCGAAGACCTGCGTCGCCGTATCGAGAATATCCTCCTCGGCTACACGAAGCAGGGTGAGCCCTTCACTGTGCGTGACCTCGGTGTAGCGGGTGCGATCACCGTCCTCCTCCTCGACGCTATCAAGCCCAATCTGGCGCAGACGACCGAGCATACCCCTGCCTTCATCCACGGCGGTCCCTTTGCGAATATCGCCCACGGCTGCAACTCGATCCTCGCTACCCGCATGGCGCTGGCGCACTCCGACTACACGATCACAGAGGCAGGCTTCGGTGCTGACCTTGGTGCAGAGAAGTTCTACAACATCAAGTGTCGCACGGCTGGCCTCCAGCCTGCACTCACCGTCCTCGTGGCTACCCTCGGCGGGCTGAAGATGCACGGCGGTGTCGATGAGAAGGATCTCAAGACGCAGAATATCGAGGGCGTCCGCCATGGGCTGGCTAACCTCGACCGCCATATTGAGAATCTCAAGAGCTTCGGGCAGACCGTCGTCGTAGCCTTCAATCGCTTTGCTACCGATACGGAGGAGGAGATCGCACTGGTGCGTGAGCACTGCCACGCCGCTGGTGTGGGCTTCGCTGTCAATACCGCCTTCGGCGAAGGTGGTGCTGGTGCGGAAGAGCTGGCTCGCCTCGTCGTCGAGACCATCGAGCAGAAGCCTTCGCAGCCCCTGCAGTTCACCTATCCCCTCACCGCCTCCATCGAGGAGAAGGCTACGGCTATCGCTCAGCGTATCTACGGCGCACGCTCCATCCACTTCTCGGCGAAGGCACAGCGCCAGCTCGAGCGTATCGAGCGCCACGGCTGGTCGAAGTTCCCCGTCTGTATCGCCAAGACGCAGTACTCCTTCAGCGACGATCCCACGGCCTATGGTAGCGTGCGTGACTTCGACCTCGAGGTGCGCGACGTCGTCATCAACACGGGTGCTGAGATGATCGTCCTCGTCCTCGGCGCTCTGGTGCGTATGCCCGGTCTACCCCGCGTCCCCCAAGCAGAAAAGATAGACTTCATCGATGGACACATCGAGGGTCTTAGCTAATAATACCTATATAACTCACTCACTACACTCAAACTCATGAACTACGATGTAGCTATCATCGGTGCTGGCCCCGGCGGTACCGACGCTGCAGAGCATGCAGCAGCCCACGGCCTCCGCGTCGTCATCTTCGAGAAGAATAAGCTCGGTGGTGTCTGTCTCAACGAAGGTTGCGTACCTACGAAGGCACTCCTGCACTCTGCCCACCTCCTCTCCGAAGCCCTCGATGGCAAGAAATATGGTCTTACGATCCCCGAAGCTGCCTTCGACCTCGGTAAGGTGATGGCGCGCAAGACGAAGATCCTCAAGAAGCTCGGTGCGGGTATCCGTATCGGTCTGCAGGGTCATGAGGTCGAGATCGTCACCGAAGAGGCTCGTCTCACGGGTCGCGGTGATGAGGGCTTCACCATCGCTGCAGGCGAGGCGACCTATACGGCACGCCACGTCATCATCGCTACGGGCTCACGTGCCTTCATCCCTCCCATCGATGGGCTGAGCGACGTGCCCTTCTGGACAGCTAAGGAAGCGCTTGAGGTCGAGGAGCTCCCACAGAGCCTCGTCGTCCTCGGTGGCGGGGTCATCGGTATGGAGTTCGTCTCCTTCTTCTCTACGCTCGGCGTGGAGGTGACGGTCGTCGAGATGCTGCCTAAGATCCTCGGGCCTATGGACGAAGAGCTCTCCACGGAGCTGCAGAAGGCCTTCGAGAAGCGCAAGGTGAAGTTCCACCTCTCCACGAAGGTCACTGCCGTGCGTGATGGGAAGGTCATCGCTGAGCATGAGGGTGAGACGCTGGAGATCCCCTTCGACAAGCTGCTGGTCAGTGTCGGCCGCCGTGCTGTGACCGATGGTCTGGGACTGGAGACGGTCGGTGTCGAGCTCCAGCGTGGGGCTGTCGTCGTCGATGAGCATCTCCAGACCTCGGTGCCTGGTATCTATGCCATCGGTGATGTCAACGGTACGTCTATGCTCGCTCACACGGCTGCTCGCGAAGGGCAGGTCGCTGTACACCACATCACCGGTACGGAGGATGTGATGAGCTACCGCGCTATCCCTGGTATCGTCTATACCGATCCCGAGATCGCTGCTGTCGGTCAGACGGAGCAGGAGCTGCGTACGGCTGGCGTCGACTATGAGGTACATCGTGTGCCGATGACGCTCTCTGGTCGCTTCATCATCGAGAACGAGCAGGGCAATGGCTTCTGCAAGCTCCTCACGGACAAGGAGGGTGTCATCCTCGGTGCACATCTCTTCGGTAATGGCTCTTCGGAGATCCTGGTGCCTGCGATCATGGCAGTCGAGCAGCGCATGAAGCTCTCTGAGCTGTCTCGCATCGTCTTCCCGCACCCCACGGTCTGCGAGATCGTTCGCTCGGCTACCCTACACTAAGGGAAGCTACTCCCCATAATAAGCCCGCCGGCTACGCTCCACGAAGGAGGGTAGCCGGCGGGCCTTTTTGTACGAATGTGTGTGCGAGACCTGCTGCTTTACACGGCGGTTAGGCGGAGGACCTGCAGGCCGTGGGGAGCGAGGCTCAGGCGAAGGGGTGCCAGTGTGGTGAGGCAGAGGAAGTCCACTGCATCTGTGAGCTGGTCTGCGGCACGGAAGGCTGTGCCCTCGGTGATGCCCGTAGCGGCGAAGAACTCAGCGGGTAGGGGGAGGGCAATGTCTGCCTGCTCGCTGGAGAAGTTCGCCAGCACGAGGTAGAGCCCTTCCTCCGAAGTGCGGGCGAAGGCGAGGACGCGCTCTCTGCCAGAGCCCTCGGCACGCAGGCCGTAGTAGCTCCCTCGGCTGATGATGGGGTCGGTGTAGCAGGAGGCGAGGCGCTGGTAGTCGCTGAGTAGGCTGGCCTCTTCGTCTGTCAGCTGGGCGGGGGTGTAATTACCCGCTTGCAGGCGCTGGAGCTTGTCGAGGCTCCAGTAGTCGAAGATCGTCGTGCGCCCATCACGCCCGCTGAAGCCCTCGCTGTCCATGCCCTGCTCGCCCAGCTCCTGACCGAAGTAGAGGAGTAGGGGATTGCCACCGCTTAGGGCTGCGACAGCCGTAGCGAGGAAGCCCTGATGGGGTGAGGCGAAGACGAAGTCCGAGGCGAGGCGCTGCTCGTCGTGGTTCTCCGTGAAGTAGCACATCGCTGGTTGCTCGGCACCAACGGCATCACGTACACCGGTGAAGTCCGCTGCGTCACGTGTGCCCTTGCCGAGAGCGATGAGGAAGTCATAGACGCCGACCTTGTCATAGAGGTAGTCGAAGCCTGCATGGAGGTACTCGCCGTAGCGGTGGGGCTGGTAGATCTCTGCGAGGAAGAGCGTCTTGGGGTACTGCTCACGCACCGAGGGGATCGCCCAAGCCCAGAAGGCGGGCGGGACAAGCTCGGTCATATCGCAGCGGAAGCCATCGACACCACGTGCTGCCCAGTAGCAGAGGATGTCACGCATCTTCACCCACGTATCGGGGATGGGGTCGGCATGCAGACCACTTCCCCCGCAGTAGTCCACCCCGTAGTTGAGCTTCACCGTCTCGTACCAGTCCGTGATGCTGGGGTAGGGGCTGAAGCAGTCGTTGCCCGTAGCGCGTGCTGGACACTCGGTGTATGGGGATGACTCTGTGGATAAGGGTAGGATAAGTGAGGTGTCGGGGAGGTAGTAGAAGTTGTTGCGCGGGGAGAACGCCAGCTGTACATCGTCCGTAGCGCCGAGGTCTGCGACGCCCTTAGGGCACGCATCGGAGTGATAGGTGCGGGCGACGTGGTTGGGGATAAAGTCCATCAAGACCTGCAGCCCAGCCTGGTGGGTACGCTTGATGAGGACATCCAGCTCTGCCTGTCGCGTGTGTGGATCTTCGGCGAGGTCGGGGTCGACGTCGTAGTAGTCCTTGACGGCATAGGGCGAGCCAGCCTGCCCCTTCACCGTATCGGGGTGGTCGGGATGGATGCCTTGGGCACTGTAGTCGGTCTTCGTGGCGTGCTCCAGCAGGCCGATATACCAGACGTGGGTTGCCCCAAGACTGCGGATATAGGCGAGGGCTTCGGGTGTGAAGTCACGGAGCTTCCCCGAGCCATTCGCGTAGAGTGTGCCATGGGGCTGCCGGGTCGTATTCTTATTCCCCCAGAGTCGAGTGAGGGCGGAGTAGATGACGATCTTCTGCTGCATAGGTATGGGTAGGTGGTGGGGCTAAGGCTTCTTTGCGCCCTTCTTCTTTTTGACCAGCGGGGCGAGCTCAGCTTTCGCCAGCTCGTAGCCTATCTTCATCAGCTGCTCGGAAGCGCTGACCTCAAACATCCCGAACTTCATTACCTCGCTCGTCTCAAGGAGATAATCACAGGCTGCACAGTCAGGGGTGGTATTCTGGCGGAAGATTAGTTCCCATGCACGGTTAGCGATGTCCTTTATATTCATAGGGGTTTCTTGGCTCTGCACAGGGCCGAGGTTCATACCGATGACCTCCTCGCAGTCCTCGCGGATGGCTGTGACGGGGAAGTTGCGGAAGAGCCCGCCGTCGACGTAGGTGTGACCGTCGATTTCTACAGGGCAGAAGAGGATGGGGATGCTTGATGAAGCTAAGATAATCTTAGCCAAGGGGCCCTCAGTAAAGACGTGTGGTTCTCCTTGGTTTAGGTCGGTGGCTACGATACGCATAGGGATCGGTAGATCCTCCAGTTTGCGGTGACGGAGGTTCTTCTTCAGGAGATTGAGGAATTTCGTCGTGCTGAAGATCCCTCCTCCCTTGGTGGTGAAGCTGGTCATCTGCATGAAGCCCGTCTGCGAGAGGAGTTCGTGGATCTCCTCAGGGGCATAGCCCGATGCGTAGAAGGCGCCCATGATGGAGCCAGCACTGGTACCAGCGATGATCTCGGGGCGCAGACCTACCTCATCGAGGTACTTTAAGACGCCGAGGTGGGCAAAGCCCTTGATGCTGCCGCCACTGAGGGCGAGCCCCAGCTGGTAGGGGCGGGTGGAGCGGTTGTCTGCCATTGGTTGAGTCATTTATTGGCGTAAAGATACGCCATGCCCCGCATACCTGCCCCCTCCTATTTCCCGTGCAGTGGCTTCTGTATCTATAGAGGGGTGGTGTGAAGCTATATTGGTCAGTGGGCTGACTTATATAGGTCGTCGAGTGAAGCTATATTGGTCGCTGAATGAACCTATATAGATCCACCCGCCGACCAATATAGGTCGCGAAAGCAACCAGTACTGGTCGGAGCGGCGAGCAGTACTGGTCACTCATAGTAAGTAGTACTGGTCAGAACGGCAACCAGTACTGGTCAGAACGGCGACCAGTACTGGTCAAATTTCGTTGGCTGTGAGGTGTGTAGGGTGACGACCTCGGGAGGCGCTGTGATAGAGGTGCTTGGGAGGGGTGAAGCAGGTGAGGTAAGCGAGGCGAAAAATGGAGGTGGGTGGTCGGTAAATCACCTTCGCGGGCGGGCGCGCGAGCATCTAAAAGGCCTTTATCTACGGGCAAAAAGGAAAAGTGGAGGCTATTATGAAGAAATTTTAAGATCTTTGTACCGCAAATCTATAGGTTCTATTATACCCAAACAAGCAATAATGATTAAGAGTGCACTCCAGCAGGCTCGTAGCAAGTACAGCCCCAAGCTCCCTAAGGCACTGGAAGGTGGCGTGAAGACCGTCTTCGGTGCAGCTACGCAGAGCGTCAGCGATCAGGAAGCTATCGCCAAGCTTTTCCCTAACACATACGGTCTCCCCAAGCTCACCTTCGAAGCTTCGAGCGAGGCTACCTCTGGCACGCCCATCAATGGCGGTGTCATCCTCTCTGGCGGTCAGGCTCCTGGTGGGCACAACGTCATCGCAGGCCTCTTCGACGGTCTGAAGAAGATCCATCCCGATAGCCGTCTCTATGGCTTCCTCATGGGGCCTGACGGTCTCGTACAGCACAACTACATCGAGCTGACGGCCGACATCATCGACGAGTACCGCAATACCGGCGGCTTCGACATCATCGGCTCTGGCCGTACGAAGCTCGAGGAAACGGCTCAGTTCGACAAGGGTCTCGAGATCCTCAAGAAGCTCGACATCCGTGCGCTGGTCATCATCGGTGGTGACGACTCCAACACCAACGCTGCAGTCCTCGCAGAATACTACAAGAGCATCGGCGCTCCCGTCCAGGTCATTGGCTGCCCCAAGACCATCGACGGCGACCTGAAGAACGAGCAGATCGAGACCTCCTTCGGCTTCGACACCGCTACTAAGGTCTACGCTGAAGTCATCGGTAACATCCAGCGCGACTGTAACTCTGCTCGCAAGTACTGGCACTTCATCAAGCTCATGGGCCGCTCTGCTTCGCACATCGCCCTCGAGTGCGCCCTGCAGGTACAGCCCAACGTCGCTATCATCAGCGAAGAAGTAGAGGCTAAGAACCAGACCCTCGACGACGTAGTCACCTACATCGCTGAGGTCGTAGCCGCTCGCGCTGCTCAGGGTGAGAACTTCGGTACGGTACTGATCCCCGAAGGTCTTATCGAATTCATCCCTGCCTTCAAGGCGCTCATCGCTGAGCTCAACGACTACCTCGCACACCACGAGGCAGAGTTCCGCGCTGTCCCCGCTGACGAGCAGCGTGCCTATGTCGCTGAGCACCTCAGCGCTGCTAACTCAGCTCTCTACGCCAGCCTGCCCGCTACGGTAGCTCGCCAGCTGACGCTCGACCGTGACCCCCACGGCAACGTCCAGGTGTCGCTCATCGAGACGGAAAAGCTCCTGGCTGAGATGGTCGCTACTAAGCTCGCTGCTTGGAAGGAAGAAGGTCGCTTCACGGGTAAGTTCTCTCCCCTCACGCACTTCTTCGGCTACGAAGGCCGCTGCGCTATGCCCTCGAACTTCGATGCTGACTACTGCTACGCCCTCGGTCGTACGGCTGCTTGCCTCATCGCCTCTGGTGTGACGGGCTACATGAGCTCTGTACAGAACCTCACGGCTCCCGCTGCTGAGTGGATCGCTGGTGGTATCCCCACGACGATGATGATGAACATGGAGCGTCGTCACGGCGAAATGAAGCCTGTGATCCAGAAGGCTCTCGTAGACCTTCAGGGCAAGCCCTTCGCTTACTTCGTAGCTAATCGCGCTGAGTGGGCTAAGAATACGTGCTTCATCTACCCTGGGCCCATCCAGTTCTACGGTGATCCCGAGCTCTGCGACCAGCCCTCACGTACGCTCTCTCTGGAGCAGGGTAAGTAAGCCCTGAGACTCGCACCTCTATACGAGGCGTGCCCGCACCTGACCCCGTGAGGTCGGTG
>ERZ773066.823-NODE-823-length-16556-cov-3.630568_pt1 | contig 16556 bp, 7 predicted proteins | sample MGYA00580573_ERZ773066 | MGnify/ENA primary metagenome ERZ773066 (study PRJEB29015, sample SAMEA2738128) | human oral metagenome | biome: human oral; feature: human-associated habitat; material: saliva | place: China | collected 2203 ... | reverse complement strand
TTTGTACCTTTGAAGCATGAATGAGTGTATCTATTCTGTTTACCACAGGACCCTCTCTCCGAGGGATTCTTCACCTATAATCCCCCTAATTTCATGCTAGTTACCTTTCTAATTAAAACGTTGCAATTGATGCTCTCGCTGAGCATTTTGGTCGTATTTCACGAGCTTGGACACTTCTTAGCGGCACGTCTCTTTGGGGTACGAGTAGAGCGATTCTTTCTCTTTTTCGACTGGGGAAGGGCTCTTTTTAAGTACCGATCGAAGCGTAGTGGCACCGTCTATGGCATAGGCTGGCTCCCCTTTGGGGGCTATTGCTCTATGGCCGGTATGGTGGACGAGCGTTTCTTAGAGTTAGATGAGAAGTCTACGCCTCAACCCTACGAATTTAGAGCAAAACCGGCTTGGCAACGGCTCATTATCATGATTGCAGGTATCCTGTTTAACCTGATTCTTGCCGTTGTTATCTATAGTGGTATTGCCCTCCACTGGGGAGATTCCTCCTTATCAAGTGCCAATATTACAGCCGGGATGAGTTTCTCACCTGCGGCTCATAAGGCAGGATTCCAAGATAATGACATAATCCTTTCGGCTGATGGAAAGCCTCTTGATGCCCTTTCTAATAACTTTATTCGAGATGTGATTACCGCAAAAAAGGTGGTAGTACGTCGGGATGGGGTAGAGAAAACCATTGTGATGCCTAGCGATATGATGCAGCAGGTGATGGCTGAGGGCGTCGGCTTTATGGGTATGCAGATTCCTTTTATTGTAGACAGTGTGCTCCCCAATACTGCTGCAGCGAGAGTGGGTATGCAGTCGGGGGACATCCTTTTACAGGTAGATAGCCTCCCAATTGTGGATGCAACGGACGCCCAACTTATCTTTAGAGAGCAACGCAATCGAGTACATTCGTTGCAATTGCTCCGAGCCGGAGATACTCTTACGGCTACGCTCCAACCCGATACCGCAGGGCGCATTGGTGTGCAACTTCTTGCCGATATAAACAGGATATATCCTACCGAGGAGATACAATACTCCTTGTTGCAGAGTGTACCGGCGGGTTGCTCTCGAGCTATCAACACGCTCAAAGGGTATGTAGACGACATGAAATATGTGTTTACCAAGGAAGGGGCTCAGCAGATGGGAGGCTTTATATCCATAGGGAAGCTATTTGATAACTTCTTCGATCCCTATCGCTTTTGGAGCATTACAGCCCTTCTTTCGGTGATTCTTGCCTTTATGAACTTCCTCCCGATCCCGATGCTAGATGGTGGGTATATCCTCTTTACTCTCTGGGAGATTATTACTCGCAGAAGGGTGAGCGGTAAGACGATACTCAAAGCCAATAAGATAGGTTTTGTTCTGCTTCTTGCCCTTTTGCTTTATGCTAATGGCAACGACTTCTTCCGCACTCTCTTTCTTTTCTAATCCTTTATGGCACTACTAAAAACCTATCCTCAAGCCTTTGAAGAGAAGGTCGGGTTCGACCAAGTGCGCGAGCTACTAAAGAAAAAAACATGTAGCTCGATGGGGAAGGATGAGATTGATGCCCTCCGTGCAGAAGATGATTCAACGCAGATAATGCAGCGCTTGGAGCGCGTAAAGGAGTTGCTTCTTATATTACAAGAGGGGCGAGACTTTCCCTCTCTTTCGCTCGAAGACCTTCGTCGTTCGCTTGATGGGATACGCCCCGAGGGTACCTATCTGAGTGAGGATCGTTTGCCACATCTCTTGCAAGCCATTCGCACGATGGAGCATCTCTATCGTTTTTTGGGCTATCAACAAGCGACAAACCCTGATAGCCAAGAATTGCCTCGCTATCCTGCTCTTTTGCAACTGCTCCCCGAGGGGCTTTTGCTCCCTCATATCGCTCAGCGGATTGATAGCCTGCTCGATCGCTTCGGTCGAATACAAGACTCAGCTTCTCCCGAGCTGCGAGCTATCCGCACGGAGCGTTCGTCGGTAGAGCGTAGCATGGCGCGACAGATTCGCTCTCTATTGGCACAGGCAATACGTGAGGGCTGGGCAGACGAAGAGGCTCGCCCTTCTCTGAGAGATGGGCACCCCGTAATACCGGTGAATCCAAGCTATAAGCGTAATATCCCCGGGATTGTACATGACGAGTCGAGTAGTGGGAAGACGGTCTTTATAGAGCCTATGGAGATTGTCGAGTCGAACAATCGAATGCGAGAGCTAGATGCCGCCGAGCGCAGGGAGATTATTCGTATTCTGATACTTCTTGCCGATGATGTTCGCCCCCATATCCCCTCACTGTTTGCTATGTATCAGTTGGTGGGTGTATTCGATGCTCTCTTTGCTATCGCCCGTTTCTCTCAAGAGGAGCGAGCCATTGTGCCCGTTATAGAGCCACGTCCCTATCTGGATTGGAAAGAGGCGAGGCATCCTCTTCTCCGCCGAACCCTACAAGCCGAGCAACGAGAGTTGGTGCCTATTGATTTGGCACTCAAGGCTCCGAACGCGCGTATTTTGCTCATTTCGGGACCTAATGCGGGGGGGAAATCAGTATGCCTCAAGACCTGTGCTTTACTACAATACATGCTGCAAATGGGGATGCCTATCCCAGTACATCCCGATTCTACAGCCGGTCTTTTTTCTTCTCTAGCCATCAATATTGGCGACGATCAGAGCATCGAAGACGACCTTAGTACCTATAGTTCGCACCTTGTGAGCATGCGTCACTTTTGCAGGATCGCCTCCCCCCGCTCCCTTTTGCTCATAGACGAGTTCGGAGCCGGTACAGAACCTGAGTTGGGTGGAGCTATTGCCGAAGCTCTTTTGGCGGAGTTTAATGCACACAAGTCGTTTGCTCTTATTACTACACACTACCGCAACCTCAAACAATACGCCTCTTGCCACCAAGGCATTATCAATGGAGCTATGCTTTACGACCGAGGGGCTATGCGTCCTCTTTTTCGTCTGTCCATTGGTCAGCCGGGTAGCTCCTTTGCTATTGAGATTGCTAAGAAATCGGGCTTACCCAAAGGGGTGTTGGAAATGGCGGAGAGCTTGGTAGGGAAAGAAATGCTCGATACGGATAAGTACGTACAAGAGATTGCTCGAGATAAACGCTATTGGGAGAAGAAGCGCGACAATATACGCCGCCAAGAGAGGCAGCTTGAGGAGGAGATAGAAAAGTATAGCTCCGCTCTTGCCAAGTTGCACTCCTCACGCAAAGAGGTGCTGGCTCAAGCCCAAGACGAAGCGCAACGCCTACTTAAGGAGAGCAACGCCCGTATTGAGCGCACCATTCGAGAAATTAAAGAGAGTAATGCCGAGCGCGAAAAGACGCTCCTAGCACGGCAAGAATTACAGCAATTCGCCCAAGAGACAACCCTCGCTCATGGCGAAGTGGCTCAATCGGAGGCTAGTCAGGCGATTGATAGAGAGTGGCAACGTATAGAGAATAGGCGTAAACGAAAAGAAGAGAAGCGCCGCAAAGCCTCCGACGAAGCCGCCCAGACTTCTCCCAAAACGCCCAAGCCTCTACCCTTAGAAGAGGGATGCAAGGTGCGGATCGTATCACAAAATGGTATAGAGGGTACTCTCTTAGAGCTTCGTGGGCGTCAGGCTCTTGTGGCTCTCGGGGGAACTATGCAAACAATGATCGATGTAAGTAAGCTGGAGCGGGTGGCGGGGAATACCCCAAAAACTTCGGCTCTCACCGAGCGCATCTCCAGTAACATAACCGAGCACATCCACGAGAAGAAAACAAACTTCCGAGAAGAACTTGATGTGCGGGGGATGCGTGCCTTAGATGCCCTACAAGCTGTGGAGTACTACCTCGATGAGGCAATACAAGTAGGATGTCATCGGGTACGTATTCTGCATGGGACGGGCACCGGAGCCCTACGCCAGAGCATTCGTCAGATGCTTCCCACGCGTCCCTATGTGCTCCGATTCTACGACGAAGATATACGCTTCGGAGGAGCCGGTATAACAATAGTGGAACTATAACGAAAAACAGATGAGTAGAGAAGAAGAGAGACTCCACAAACTCGAAAACGCTCCCATACCGCGCCTCCTATTCACTTACGCTCTTCCCTCGGTGATAGGAGCGGTAGTCAATGCTCTCTACAACATAGTAGACCGCATCTTCATAGGGCAGGGTGCCGGAGATGATGCCCTAGCCGGTATGGCAATAACGTTGCCCATTCTTCTCTTCTTGGTGGCTTTTGGTATGTTGGTAGGGAGTGGGGCAGCTGTACGTGTCTCTATCTATTTGGGGCGGAACGACCAAAAAACGGCAGAGCGACTCTTGAGCAATGCTATTATGCTCACGCTCCTCTTCAACGTGACTATCTGCTCCATGGTTCTGCTTTTTATGGATCCTCTGTTGCATCTCTTTGGGGCTAACGACATAATTATTCCCTACGCCAAGGAGTATCTCTACATTGTAGTCCCGGCCAATATTGTATCAGATCTCTGTTTTAGTTACAATGCCATTATGCGAGCATCCGGCTATCCCCATAAGGCGATGATCTCGATGCTCCTTGGGGCTGTGCTCAATTGTATCTTAGACCCTATCTTCATTTTTGGTTTTGGCTGGGGCATAAAGGGAGCGGCTTGGGCAACCGTCATTTCAGAGATTGTGGCTGCGGCTTTTGTTATGAGCCACTTCTTCAATCGGCGTCATACGCTCCACTTCTCTCGTTCTTGGAGCGACTATCGTCCGGACTTCAAGATGATGTTGGCGATTGTTTCCATCGGCATTGCTCCTTTCGTCATGATGATTGTCAATAGCCTTATCAACATCATTATGAATCGGAGTTTTGTGTACTATGCCACCTCAACTTCAGAAGCCAATATCTCCATAGCCGCCTATGGTATCATTCTTAGTATTGCTCAGTTGTTCATCCAATTTATGGTGGGGGTCTCTATGGGGATGCAGCCGATTGTCGGGTTCAATCTAGGTGCGGGTAAGATACGTCGCTCTATAGATACGTATAAATTAGCCGCCTTGCTGAATGTTTCTGTTGCAGCTATCGGTTTTGCCATGGCGCTATTTACTCCTAGTTTGATTGTGCAAGCCTTCTCTAGAGAAGGGGATGGTGCCCTTGTTACTTTTACGACGCAGGCTTTGGGGATTGCCATGATGGCCTTCCCGATTATTGGCGTACAAATCACGAGTGTGCAGTTTTTCCAGAGTTTAGGCAAGAGTGGTAAATCCATGTTTTTGAGCCTTACCCGTCAGGTCGTTTACCTTATCCCTTGTCTTCTTATCTTCCCTACTTTTATGGGGATCAAAGGGATTTGGGTTTCCATGCCTATAGCAGATACCTTGGCCGGCATTACGAGTATTCTGATGGTGCTATACCAGATCCCTCGCTTGCTGAGACGGTATGCCCACGAGCCGGACGGGGCAAAAGAAAAGGTGCTAAAGGGGTGATTCTCCTCAATAGCACCTTACATCTCTCTCTTCGGGAGAGAATGTTTTTGCAGATAACGGCTTTAGCCCATTACCTTGTCATATTCTTCATTAAGAGATTGCATGATCTCGGCAGCCGAACGGATGGATGAAATCTGAGCGGCAACCTGTCCAATTTCCGGTTCTCCCTCAGCTAGGTCTCCCTCGAAGATCCCCTTTTTGGCGCGACCCTTACCTAGTAGTTCCTGCATTTCCTCGGCACTTGCTCCACGATCTTCTGCGGCTACTACCTGCTCCCAAAAGCCCTTTTTCAGCAATCGAGTTGGGGCAAGCTTTTTGAGTACTAGGGCGGTGTCTCCCTCTCCTGCGGCGCAGCAAGCTTGCTTGAAGTCGGGATGTGCCGAACTCTCTTCGCTTAGAGCAAAAAGGGTACCGATCTGTACTCCCTCCGCCCCTAGGCACTGAGCTGCTGCAATGGCACGTCCTGAGGCAATACCTCCTGCGGCAACAACGGGAATCTTTACAGCGTCTACAACAGAGGGGATAAGGCACATCGTGGTTGTTTCCTCTCTACCATTGTGACCGCCGGCCTCGAATCCTTCTGCAACGATGGCATCTACTCCCGCGGCTTCTGCCTTTTGAGCAAATTTGGCACTGCTAACAACGTGCAGTACTTTGCATCCTGCTTCGTGCAGTTTGCCCGTCCATGTCTTGGGATTCCCGGCAGAAGTTACCACAATGGGCACCTTCTCATCCATAATTATCTGCATCATCTTATCCATTTCCGGGTAGAGGAGCGGTACATTTACGCCAAAGGGACGTGTTGTCGCTTGCTTGCACTTTTGGATGTGCTCAAGGAGAGTCTCGGGGTGCATGGAGCCGGCTCCGATGAGTCCAAGCCCTCCGGCATTACTAACCGCGGCTGCCAAACGCCAACCACTACACCAAACCATTCCTCCCGATATGATAGGCTTCTCTATTCCGAGGAGCGAGGTGAGTCTATTTGTCTTTGTCATTATACTATACCATTATAGGATTTAATTCCATCAATCGTGGTTGCAAACTTACGTCTTTCTCGTTGATTAAAGCTAATCTCATGGAAGATTCTTTACCACTGGGAGGATCTGTCAAATTTGTATCCCGAAGTGGAATTTTTCCTGTTGACTAGCAAAAAAAGCAAAAGGACGTAGATGGGCAAGTTAAATATGGTCTGTTATACAATAGATTCAGAGTATTTGCTGCTATTGAAGAAGTAGGTAACCTCGTAGAGGCTGAAGAAGATGCTTAGAAATCCCCATGTTATCTGTGCGTTTTCAAGTTGTAAGAAGATTGCTTAGATATATTTCTATTTGTAAGGAAAATGTTTATACAAGAAAAAGAGTGATTGAATTTTGCCTTTCTGAGATTATTTCATAACTTTAGCCCCAAATTCAAGAGAGTAGTTGGGAAGCACGGAAAGATTCACCGTTCTAGATTCCGCTAACTTATTGATACAAAGGATTATATACTGTAACTAGGTGTTCTTTGCTTATGAAAAAAACATTACTAATGATGCTTGCACTGCTTTCCATAGCTCTGACGGGCATGGCTCAAACAACAGCAGTGATTAACTTCTCCTCCACAGAAGGGGGAACAGTGTCTGCCAGCACCCTTGACTATAAGGAGGTCAAGTCTGGCGATGCTCTAGCTGTGGGCACGGAGATTTCACTTCGGGTTAATCTTACTAACTACGAGACGCACTACATCAAAGGATGGAGCGTCAATGGTGAGGAGAAATTTCCATATCTAGAGGAAATTAAGTATACGATACAGAGCGGGGAGAACAATCTACAAGCACAGGTTGCTCCTCTTCCTGCAGAGGGCTTTAAGGTTACGTTCAAAGCCGGTCCCGGTGGTAAGATTACAAAGTCCGAACGTATGGATGCCGATTATAATTGGCTTCCTTTTGAGAGTGGAGATATACTGCCTACACGCAAGAGTGTCCATATTGTTTCGGAGGCTGACCCTGGTTATGCTGTAGAACAATGGAAGATTAATGGTAGGCCACAGAGTTCTTCTGCAGAATTGTGGACGTTTACGAGCACTCCCCTAGATATAGAGGTGACTTTTAAGGAGATTAAATACTACAAGGTCAACTTCTCAACGGATGAGAATGGCCGTATACAGGCTTCCTACCCTAAGAACAATTGGGATGCTGAGATTACTACGGGAGAAGAGCTGCCCGAAGGGACGCAGGTGACTTTCTTTGTTACTCCCAATGAAGGCTATAAGGTTGATAAGTGGATTGTTAATGGGGTTGAAGAAATGCCCAATGAATATCTTCCACAGAGACTCCAAAAGATCCTCACCGAAGATCTCACTGTACAAGCTATCCTTAAGAAACGTCCTCCCAAGCACCAAATCACACTAGAGAAGGGACAAGGTGGTAGTATAACAGCAACCTTCGTAGACCCCGAAGATGGATATAATGTTTCATTTGATTGGCAAAGGGATATTCAAGAGGGGGCAGAGCTTACTGTGCGCGCTACTCCTGCTCCTGACTATATGGTTGATAAGTGGTACTACAACAATCAGGAGGTACAACCCTCTGCGGAGGATCCCAATCTATATCTCTTTACGGTGAGAGAATCGGCATTGATATATGTCACTTTCAAGCCCGGCAAGTCTGGTTACCAAGTCAACTATGCAGCGGAGGAACACGGCTCTATCGAAAAGGCTGAGGTCTATTTGCCTTCTGGTATCACCCCATTTGAATCGGGGCAAACGATACCGGCAGGAGTAAGTATCATCATAACAGCAAAGCCGGACAAGGGCTATGACGTAGACCAGTGGTATATCAATGATGAGCCGCAGCAGTTCTATGCTGGTAAGATGGAACTAGAGACCAAGGTAGAGAGTGTTATGAACATCCGTGTCTCCTTTAAGAAGGGGGCAGCCGTTGAGTATCCAGTAACTTGGTCGATAGAGGGTGGTGGTATTATGTTTATTAAGTACAAAAAGAATCCAGAGGATGCTGAATTTACTTTCCCCAAGAGTGGAGATCGTATTCCAGAGGGAACGGAGATTTCAGTTTGGATTAACCCAGGGACAAACGAAGTTAAGGAGTGGTTCATTAACAACGTCCTAAGGGAGGATCTTGCCGGTGTTAAGGAGACTACACTCTTCATTGAAGGAGAGACAAATATCAAGGTGATTTGTGCAGCTCCGGCTCCATCATCTTACAAGCTAACCTATACCGCCGGTGCCAATGGTTCTGTAGTGGCAAACAGAGAGAATGGAGAGGCTATCACTTCGGGATCCGATATAGAAACAGATACTAAGGTTCGACTTACAGCTACGCCTAACGATGGTTTTGAATTGGAGAAATGGGTTGTTAATGGCTCCACGCTATCAGACAAAGGTCTCATGATCGAGCTTACGATGGACAAGGATCAGACAGTAGAAGTAACCTTTATCAAGAAGGTTGTTGAGTACACACTATCTTATAGTATTAAACCCGAGGCTCAAGGTAAGCTAACCGTAACCAATACTAAGACGAATGAGGAGATTTCCTCTGGCGCTAAGGTGGCTGAAGGTACTGAGATAACTTGTCAAGTATCCATTCCTGAAGGCTCTGAGTGGCAGCTAGAAAAGTGGGTGATCAACGGCTCTGACTATGCTGAAGGGGCCAAGAAACTCTCCATCAATCTTACCATGTCTAAGGATCTGCAGATTGAGGCAGTTCTATTAAAGAATAATGCCGTTGAAACTCCCGACAATGCTGACTATCTAGTATTCATACAAGAGGGACAACTATATATCAATGGACTATCAGCTCCTACTCAGGTATCCTTATATAATACGCTCGGCGAACTTATTCTCGCTCGTCAGGTTGAGACCTCGCCTATCGCTATCGGCGATCTACCGGAGGGTATTTACTCTGTACTTGTAGAAGGACGCGTATATAAGGTTATAAAGTAGTCTACTCCCTTAGATAGAGAATCCTAATTCCCCATAGCAATACGCTTCAAGACGGATTGCTATGGGGGCTATTATTCGAATTAACTGATTAGTAACAAATAGAATCGAACAAAATGAAAAAAAACTTCTCATTTACCAGTAGATTATGGTACACATTGTGTCTCCTTATCTATTGCGGATTCCTTTCATCCTTATCGCTCTCAGCTCAGCAGCAGGGATGGAAGATCTCTTTGGCTCCTCCTGCTCTGGAGTCTCCCACGAATGTGACATCCAATAGCTTCACTGCTACTTGGAGTAATGTCAGTGTTCAGCAGAAGAATAGCGATGGAACTCCATGGAACGAGGTATTCTTCCGTTCCATCATCACTAGAGAGATTAAGGCTAAGCAGGATGGCGTCTATAAGATCGCTAATGCAACCATTAAGCCCAATCCTGATGGTACTAGAAAGCAAGTATCTTACGTGCAGACCCTCCTCAATGACCAACTCTCCCAACCGGACTGGAGTACGGCGTTGCTCTATTGGACTCCTAATGGGTTCTCTATCAATGCTAAGGATATGGAAGGATCCGGTTTGCCCGTTGATATGATTGGGGCTAATGCACGTCTTACATCTCCTATTATGGATCTCTCCAATGGAGACAGAAAGTACACAGTAGAGTTTACCGTAAAGGCACTACAGGCTAATGGACAATCTGTCAGGATGAAAATCTTTGGTTACGGAGAAGAGCTAAACTACAGCGGTGGTGTACCCGGTGTTAAAGACTTTACTCTCCCCAATGATGGTAAGACTCATAAGTTTAACTTCGACTTCGAAGGTGGTACTTGGTGCAATCGTATTGTTATTGAGATCAATGACTTTGCAGAGGTAGAATTCTCTGGAGAGCTTACTGTAAAGCAGCAGCTTAAGAAGGGTGAAACATCTTTCCGTAGTACCTACTACCTCATCATCCCATACCAAGAAGTGAAGTCACATAGTGATAATCCTGAAGATATACCTTTGGGCCCTGAGCGTTATAAAGTGAAGTATTCGTATGACTTTACAAAGGAGAATAATGCTCCTGCCATTGACTCTCGTTGTTTAGATCTTAATGCAGCAAAGGCAGATGGTGAGCGCGTTGCCTATCGTATGTTGTACACCGATAATTCACCATCTTATGGAGATCGTCGTAACCTAAATAAGTCGATGTACTCTGCTCCATCCTTTTTTGACAATGTTGAAGAGGATAATAATTACCTCTATGTAGGATATTGTGGTTATGAGGCTCCTAACTACGAAGCTGTAGAGCCTTCAGGTCCATCTTGGGCAGGTTACCATGGTGGTGCTATCAAGATAACTAAGGAGTTGCTTAAGGATCATATTGGTAGCAAGGTAGTAGGTATTCGCTTTGCCTCTGCTGCTTGTTTGCAAGATAATCAGGTTAATGACAATCCTGGTTACTTCGATGTCACACTCCCTTGTATCTTCCTTGCTAAGACAGTATTGACTCTTGATAGAACGGATATCAATAATCCCGTAGTTATTACTCCTTGGGATCCTATCGAGGTGACCTCTGTGGGCAAATTTAAGGATGGATGGAATAGTCTCTTCTTTACTAATCCCTATCTAATTACAGAGGAAAGCGAGTTCTTTGCAGGGGCTTACGCTTACGATGCTGCCGCTAAGGGTGGGATCCTCGTACGTAGCTACCTTACTCCCGGAGAAGACCCCAACTCTGCTTGGATTGCAACAAACTGGGGTACTTATACAATTGGTGAGGCTCAGTTCAATAGCAAGGTGAACAAGTGGGAAGGTCCTCTCTTGATGCAGATCATCGTTGAACCTAAGACTGTAGATCCCACAATCCAAAATCGTGGTGAGTTGCGTGGCCTAACAGTACCTGCATTCGCCTTCACAGATGAAGAGTTGAAGCCTACTGTATCTCTCTTCAACTCCGGTATCAAGGATATCACTACTATTAAGGTTGAGACAGAGTTAGGCGGTAAAAAGCAGGAACAAACTATAGAGTTAGACAAATACGTACCCTCTTCTTTGACGCAATCTGTTGAGTTGCAAGCAATCAATCATGAAGGTATCTCTGGTAAGGTTAAGCTAACTGTCAAACTCCTTGAAGTAAATGGAGTCGCTCTCAAGACCCCTTCAACCCAAACAGCTGATCTAGAACTTCTCAGAAGAGACGAAGTTTTTGAGCGTACGACACTTGTTGAGGTCTTTACTTCTGAGGCTTGTCAGTATTGCCCCGCTGGTGTAAAATGGATGGAAGATCTTATCAACAAACCCGAAAACGAGAAGATCCGAAAGAATTTGGCTGTGGTCTCTCACCACTCCTTCTTTGCTCCCGACTTTATGGAGCATTCCTATAGCAAGGGCTTGGCTCCATTCTATGGTGTGAGGAATGATAATGGTGATATCACGTTGGTAAGACCCAGCTCTCCGACCAATATGTTCAATCGTAAGCCTGTAGCTGCACTTGACGATGCAAGAGGCAAGAATGGCTCTGTCTGTGGTATCATAAAGAATCAAACAGAGTTAGAGAAGGTCGTAGACGATGCGAAGAGAAATCCTGCTTCTGTACGCCTAGAGGTGAAACCTTGGTTCAAGAAGGATGACAATAAACTCAACGTTATTGTAGAAGGACATGCTTCAGCTCGTCTGGATCGTTCACGCCCTGTATATCTAACGATCATGGTTACTCAAGATCAGATAGCACCCCGTGATCAGAAGTATAGTGCCTCTCCCATCCCAGGCTTTGTACACACTAATGTCCTTAGATATGTGGATGATGCAGGATTCAAGGGTACTGAAGTGAAGTTTGAAGAGAATGGAGACTTCAAGATTGTCAAGGAGTTCTCCATCAATTCAACAAATGCTACGACAGGTAAGCTTGCAGAAAATGCAATCCTTCTAGAGGGTAGTAATAATACCCTAGAGGATGCCATGAAGCAGACCAATGTAATTGCATTCCTACACTACTACCAAGAGCTTCCTACCAATGATAACGTAGAAAACAATGATACACGACTTCTCGGTAATGAGGTTCTTAACGCTGCACAAAGAAAAGTTTCTTTCTCTAGCTTTGATGGTGTAGATATGATCGCTAATCAGAATGTTCACGTAACGATACAAGACGGGTCTATACAGGTAAATGTACCTTATACCGATTTGAAGGTTTATGACATGGCTGGTCATATGATTTCTGCTACCGGTATACAGGAAGGTGTTTATCTAGTTCGCCTTGAGCTAACAGATGGTTCTGTGATCTTTACGAAGGTCATTGCTAAGTAGTCGCATTCCTATGCCCTTCATCTCTGAGTTCTCTTTGCTATAGATGACCTGAGATGGAGGGCATGTTATAGACTTTGCAAATAAATAACACTTACTATAATACAGATATAAGTAATGCGTTTACTAAAACAACTATCAGTAGTCTCACTCCTATTATTGGGAGCCTCGCACTCTCTCTTTGGGCAAGGTCTCTTCTCTGGGGGTGATGGATCTAAATCGAATCCCTATCAAATTGCTACGGAGCAGGACCTCCGTACGTTAGCTGATCAGGTTGATAAATCCAATAGCTTTGCTGGAAAATATCTCAAGCAGACAGCAGATATTACTTTCTCAGAGGGTACTCCTGTATTGCCTATTGGAGGTCCTCTTATTGAAGGTTTCCATCGAGATGAGAATCGTTGCTTCCAAGGAGAGTATGATGGAGGTATGCATAAGATCTACAATCTCTACATTTATGATAAGCAACAGCTAGAAGTTGAAGGAGACGAGGCTCATATGGCCGTAGGCCTTTTTGGGGTTCTCGGTCCCCGAGCTACCGTTAAGAATGTAGTTATTGCCTCTGGGCATATCTATGGTTTTGCATCCGTAGGAGCTATTGTAGGGCGTATCACCGAAGGGTGTACTATCACACGTTGTAAGGTGGGGCCTGACGTGCGAATCTCTTGCTGGAGCAGTGGTGGAGGTATAGCCGGCTCCTCTTTGGGCAAAAACATGAAGATTACGGAGTGCGTTAACTATGCCAATGTCGCTGTCTATGGTCAGGGTATACACAAGACCGCAGGAGGTATTATTGCTTCTTCGCCCAACACTTCTATAATAGGTTGTGCCAACTTTGGAGACATTTGGGCAAAGGATGGATTTGCTGGAGGTATCCTTGGATACATGCCTCACTCTACCCAGGACTTTATTTTTGATTATCCGGAACTTAAAAGTTGTATGAATGCGGGAGACGTCTCCTCAATGGGTACGAACTCCGCAGGCTTGATCGGGGTTGTGGCTTACAACCTAACGGATGATAATGGTCCTATTGCTCATCAGTTGATCTCAAACTCCTATAGCTATGGTCAGACAATGGCCTCTTATACTCGATGTTTTGGACCTATCTGTGCTTTCCATACAGGGAATAGATTCCCACTCACTGTGGAAAAGACCTTCTATAACAAGGATCGCTACATTGTGAAGTCTGATGGTTCTGCTGATGCTCAGCTAGGGTATTCACTCGGAGTAGCTAAGACACATGCCGAGTGTACTTCGCCCGAGTTCATCGCAACTCTTAACGATGGAGGAGTATCCCTCTTTGAGGCAGATAGACATCACATCAATGGTACTATGCCCATCCTCAAGTGGATCAACGAAACCTATGATCCCGAGATTGATAAGCCTAATCAGTATCGTAAAGATCGTAAGTCTTTGGTCTACAAGAGACGTGCAGGTTCCTTCTTCCCTCCCAACCGTACGGGAGACTTCTTGATCTACGACATGAGTCTGCTTATGCCTAATATCCAAGCAAAGTCTTTAGGATGTAATATCGACAGAGGCTTTATAGATCGTGTATTACCGATTAAGGGGGGGGGCAATTACACTTTCTTTATGTCTAGTTCGGCTTTTCGTCGTCAACTCAAGGAGGATGGTATGTATGTGGATGAACGTCCCAATAAGCCCGCAGATCACTGGCTCATTACTCCTTCCTTTAAGGTAGAGGAGGGTGCTCCTTGGTTCCACTGGCTTGCTGCATCAGAGGATGGTAAGATGCCCTCTACTTACGCTCTATATATTGTGGCAGATGCCGAGGCAACAACTCCTGAGAAATTCCTTGCAACTGAGCCTATCTACCAAGTCGAGGCGGAGCAGGAGATTCAGGACATGAAAGAAACGATCAATGATGAGGAGCGTATATATTGTGTTTTACATGCCCACAAGGTAGACCTCTCAAAGTATGTAGGTAAGGAGGTGCGTCTTGCATTTAGAGATCGCACTATTGATCAGTTCAACTTGCTGATAGGACAGATGAAGATGGGGCAAGCCAATGGTGTAGAGTCTGTAACTAGCAACACCGCTACAGATATAGCGGTTGCAGATCAGACGATTACGGCAACCCATCCTGATAGCCAATTAGCCCTTTATAGTTTGGAGGGAATCCGGCTTGTACAAGCACAAGACCAACTTGTCTATAGAGGTTATCCAGGTGTCTACGTGCTAGTAGTATCAGATGCTGCCGGAGAGGTAGAGCGGCACAAAGTTATCCTCTATTAGACCTCTAATTCATAAAGACCGATTACAATGCTAGAGAAAAAGCTTCTCTTCTTGTAGTCGGTCTTATTATCTCATATTCACTTAATGTTAGTAAGGATCTATGAAAAGAACGATTACACTCATGTCTGTTGTCCTATCGATGACAACAGTAGCGTCGCTCTCGGCTCAGAAACTTCAGAGCCGAAAAGCTAATCTTAATCCTCGCGATGCGGGGGTCGAGATTAGAGTCGTAAATGGACCATCGGTTCTTCGGGAAGGCTCTCATCCCTCGGAATCTATGGGCAAGTTAACCCTCTTCCACCGAGAGGACTTCTCGCTGATGACTGCCGGTACAGAGGCTAAACCGGACACTATCGGTACCATCTGTGCTCCCGATGGGACTTATAAGTATCGCATATGGCAAAACATAGACCCTAAGTATACCCATTGGCGTGGCTGGGGTGGATCTTTCAAGGATCTTACCTTTGAAGAGTGTAAGGGTAAGGGTTATACCCACGCTGCCGGAGGTACCATCCACCTCGGGAGTAAGGAGGGTGCAAAACTTAATACGCCACCTCTAGATCTTAAGAATGTCATTCTCCACGAGGAGGAGCCTAATAGTGACAATATCATTGTTCTACGCTTTAAGGCTAAGGTTACACAGGAGATTGATCCGGAACTTTGTGTTGTTCGTCTGTTTGTTGAGGCTGCTGAGACCTCTTGGTATTGCGATAGTGATTTCCCAACTTATAAGGGTTCGTGGGATGTGCTACGTAAGCTTACTCCGGACATCACTACGCTTTCGAAAGAATGGAATACTTATGAGATGGCTTTTGCTGGAGCCGGACACAGCACCATTGTCAACATGGGCTTTCAGGTGATGCCTAAGAGTAGAGAAATTGCAGAGAAAGGAGATTTCCATTTTGATATCCTCTTCGACGATGTTGAGATTTTCAAAATGAAGCCCAATCTACCTATTCCAAAGGTAACTCCTCACACCAGCTTCACGGGTGATAGCTTTGTTGCCAATTGGGAAGCCGTTGAAGGAGCTGATCGCTATTTCATTGATGTCTACTGTATGCAACCCGATCCAATGTACCCTCCCAATCCTATGGGACAGCAACCTATGGTACGTAAGGATGTGATCGTAGGACAAGAGGTGAAAGGCACTAGCTACAAGGTAACGGGTGTTGAGCCTCAGTACACTTACTACTATAACGTACGCGCAGCAAAGGGAACAAAAGAGTCTTACCACTCTGTTGATCAGGCTGTAAATGGCATTGCTAAACCTGAACTCAAGGATGTGTCTGAACTCACAGCAGGACGCTATGTTGCATCTTGGTCTGGGGTACCCTCCGCAGGTCGCTATACTTATATGGCTTATCATGATAGACGAGTATACCAAGACGCCGAGATTACAATTATTGATGAGGACTTCACCGGTGTTAAGGATCTTGAGGGCAATTCTACCGGATGGTCAGTAGACAATCATCCCTCGGGTAGCTATAGTAGAGCATTCCCGAAAGACCTCCATATGCCGGGATGGGAGATGTACTCTTACTCTCCCTGTACGGACTATGTCGGCTTTGATGGCTGGCAGTACATCAACCATGGAGTTAGTGCTTCTATGCAGTCTCCTGAGTTAGATCTCTCACATGGAGGTGGCGTGGTGAATGTCTCTATGAGTCTCTATAGTG
>ERZ773066.820-NODE-820-length-16606-cov-3.656939_pt1 | contig 16606 bp, 14 predicted proteins | sample MGYA00580573_ERZ773066 | MGnify/ENA primary metagenome ERZ773066 (study PRJEB29015, sample SAMEA2738128) | human oral metagenome | biome: human oral; feature: human-associated habitat; material: saliva | place: China | collected 2203 ... | reverse complement strand
AGGTTTGGTCACTGAGGGCGGCTTTTCTTATGCTTTGATTGCTGCAATACAAATTATGGAGTTCCGTGTGATACCCCCCGCTTGGCAGCGCGTTTTAGATCCCTCTGAAAACGTGAGGTTGGGCGGATAATGTATTTCATGAGAGCAGGTCTTTCATCATCTCGTCAACGTCGGTGTAGCGTTTGCCTAGGCTAGGGTCTGCCTTCATACGGCGCACTTCCTCAAGAGCCTCCTGTGTCTCTACGTTGGGGCGTGGTGCACCGATCTCAAAGGGAATGCGGTACTCACGTACAGCTTTCTTGGCAAAAATGTTGAATGCTGTTGTCATTGTCATACCCATATCCGTACAAAAAGCATTGAACTGCTCCTTCAGCTCATTGTCCATGCGAATGCTGACGTTGGTCTGTCCCATCTGAATCACTCCTTTTTATTAAGATAGTGCAAAATACGTGCGTTGTCAAGAAATCTATAGCATCTATCCTGCGTTTTTCTATGCCAAAAATCCCCACTCACGATTGGATTCGCGAGCGGGGATTCCCTATCTTATGTTCTGTTCCTATTCCTTCGCCGCCTCGTAGCCGACCATGAGTGCCTGCATATTCGCGTCGACGGTATGCGGCGGAACGCGGTGCGCGACGGCTGTTTTTACGGCGTCCAAGGGGACGATCCCCGAGACGCATGTGATGACGCCGAGGGCGACAATGTTCGCAAAGAGAGACTTGCCGATTTTTTCGATGGCGAGCGTCGTGATGGGGACGGAGACGATATGTGCCGCCGCAGGGACGTTCAGCACGAGCTCGCTGTCCACGATGAGGATGCCCTGCGCGGGATCGAGGTCGCTGGCGTACTTATCCGCCGCCGCCTGTGTCATGGCGAGGACGATGTCAGGATGCTCGACATGCGGATGATAGATCACGTCGTCGCTGATGATGACCTCGGAGCGGGACGCGCCGCCACGCGCCTCCGGCCCATAGGACTGTGACTGCGCAACGTTTTTGCCGCACGCAGCCGCCGCCTCGGCAAAGATGATGGCGGCGGTGATGACACCCTGTCCGCCCGAGCCTGAGAGACGAAGTTCCTTCTGCATATCAGAGCCCTCCTGCGCGCTGCTGAATCGCAGCGTTTGCCGTGCCGTACTCCTCGCCCGCGCACGCGCAGAGAAGTCCGATGGGGAACTGCTCCGCCGTGCGCTTTTCGGGCGGAAGCTTGTCCCATGCCGTCTTCATGACAGCGGCGTCCTTCATCCACGAGAGCATCGCGGCGGGGGAGCCCATGCGGTTCTTGCGCCCGTAGGCGGTCGGACACTGCACCATCGCCTCGATGAGGGAAAAGCCGTGATTTGCGAGCCCGCCCGCGATCATCTGCGTGAGATGCTTAACGTGAAAGGCCGTCGAGCGTGCGACATAGGTCGCCCCTGCCGCCTCGGCGATACGACACGCGTCGAGCGGACGGTCGATCGTACCGTAGGGGGCGGTCGTCGTCATCTTGCCCGGCGGGGTCGTGGGCGAGGACTGCCCGCCCGTCATGCCGTAGATGTTGTTGTTGAAGAGTACGACGGTGAGATCGACGTTGCGTCGACAGCCGTGTAGGAAGTGATTGCCGCCGATGGCGGTGCAGTCGCCGTCTCCTGTAATGACGATGACGTTCAGCTCGGGGCGTGCGAGCTTGATCCCCGTTGCAAATGGAATCGCGCGCCCGTGCGCCGTGTGTACAGTGTCAAAGTCCATATAGCCCGAGCCGCGTGAGGAACAGCCGATGCCGGAGACGATGACCGTATTGTCCTGCGAAAATCCTTCTGCACTGTCCACCGCCTCCGCGATGCACTTCATTGCCGTACCGTTGCCGCAGCCGGGACACCAGAGATGGGGGAGGCGGTTCTGACGAAAATACTGCTCGAATGGACGCTGTATGTCGGTATTTGTATGTGCTGTGCTCATGCCCGCACCTCCTCGCTCATCTGACGGATCGCCGCCGTGATTTCCTGCGGCGTGAAGTCCAGCATATTGTACTTGAGGCAGGGGCGGACATGCGTGCCATGTGCCGCGCGCGTGACCTCGCCTACGAGCTGCCCGTAGTTCAGCTCCGCGACGAGGATGCCCTTGACACGTGCCGCGAGCCGTGCGACTGCCGCACCGGCGAACGGCCAGATCGTCTGGAGACGCAGAAAGCCGACCTTCATCCCGTCCGCACGTGCCGTGCGCACCGCTTCGTATGCCGTGCGCGCCGTACCGCCATAGCTGACGACAGCGTATTCCGCATCCTCCATGAACGCCTCCTCCGTGTGGATGATCTCCTCGCCCACGCGGCTGATCTTCTCGTGCAGGCGGCGGATGAGCTGCTCGGTGACGGCAGGACTGCCCGAGGGAAAGCCCGTCTCATCGTGGAGGAGCCCTGTCACGTGGATGTGATATCCGTCGCCAAAACGCGCCACGTCGGGCACGAGATCCTGGCCCACGGCGTAGGGCTGATAGCCCTCGGCACGTGTTTTTTTCGGCAGGCGGCGCGGATAGATTTCGATCTCCTCGGGGGCGGGCAGGGTCACATTCTCGCGCAGATGCCCGACGATCTCGTCTGTCAGCAGAATGACAGGCGTGCGGAATCGCTCGGCGTAGTTCACCGCCATGACCGCCATGTCGAACGACTCGCGCACGCTCCACGGGGAGAGCGCGATGATCGGATGATCGCCGTGCGTGCCCCAGCGTGCCTGCATCACGTCGCCCTGCGAGGGCGCGGTCGGCTGTCCCGTCGAGGGGCCGACGCGCTGGACGTTCGCCACCACGCAGGGGATCTCTGCACACGCGGCGTAGCCGATCAGCTCCTGTTTCAGCGAGAAGCCAGGGCCGCTCGTCGCGTCCATGACCTTTGCCCCTGCGAGTGACGCGCCGAGAATCGCGCCCATCGCCCCGATCTCATCCTCCATTTGGAGGAATGTGCCGCCGATCTTCGGCAGCAGTTTTGCCATCTGCTCGGCGATCTCCGTCGAAGGCGTGATGGGGTAGCCCGCGAAGAACGTGACCCCCGCGGCAATCGCACCTTCGGCGACGGCCTCGTTGCCCTGCATCAGCCTAGTCTTGCGCTCCATCCTACGCCCTCCTCTCCACGAAAATCGCAAAATCGGGACAGCGCATCTCGCACTGACCACACGCAATACAGTCCTCGGGGCGCACGGGGGTGATCTTGCCGAGCAGACTCACCTCGAGCACCTTCTTCGGGCAGAATGCCGCGCAGATGCCGCAGCCCTTGCACCGCTTTTCCTTGATTAACAGCTCACCTTTCATGGCTCTTCTCTCCCGCCGGGATGCGGAAACACATCCGCACATACACAAAGCTCATCCTATCATTTCTGCAAATCTGCAAAAGGATTTAATCAGTATAGCAGAAAATACAGAAAAAATACAATCCGTTACATGAGTACACGTGAATACAATGACAGAGCGAATGGAAAAGTGATTGACGTATGCATTTTCCTGTAGTAGTCTAGGAAAAACATGGAAGGGGGGGCGTTTCGTTGCCATTTTATACCTACAGCTATATTGAGCAGGTTGGACAGGCGAGCCATACGGCGTGGTATGTCATTTCGTTCCTCGCGCTCGCGGCACTGCTTGTTGTGAGCATCAAGTATCTGCGCAGCAGTTTCTCCTCGCGTTACCGCGATCTCGTCGTCCTGCTGTTTCTGGCGGTGATCTTTCTCGGGGGCATGCAGTACGGCGACTACAACCGCATGAAGAGCGACCGCGAGCAGACCTCACGCATGGCACAGTTCGTGCAGAGCCTCGGGAAGGATCTCGATGTCCCTGTCAGTGATATCAAGGTGAACTCGACCAATCTGAAGCAGGGCATGCTCGTCGATGTAGAGGGCACGTTCTACGTGATTCATTTCAATGCGGACTTCACGTCGTTTCAGTATGAACGCACGCACCTCCTGCGGCGGGATATACAGATCGTAGATAAGGAGGACTGAGATGATCGTCTACTTACTGGTACTCGCAAAACTCGCTCTCGGTCTGCTCTGTCTCATCGTGCAGATCAACCTCCTCGGCAAGGGCAACCTCGCCCCCACGTCCGCGACCGATCAGGTGCAGAACTACGTGCTCGGCGGCATCATCGGCGGTGTCATCTACAACAGTGCCATCTCCATGATTGACTTCCTCCTCGTGCTCGTCGCGTGGACGCTCCTCGTGCTCCTGCTGAAATTTATCAAGGCGAACAACCGCCGCGTCAAGGAGATCGTTGACGGCACGCCTGCGATCCTCATCGAGCGCGGCAAAATCCTCATGGACGAGTGCATGCGGCAGGGGCTCCTCGCGCATGATCTCACGCTGAAACTGCGTCTGGCGGGCGTCTACTACATCAAGGATGTCAAGCGTGCCGTGCTCGAGCCGAACGGACAGCTCACCATCATCCAGTATGGTGAGGAAAATGCGCGCTATCCGCTCATCCTCGATGGGCAGGTCGAAGAGGATATCCTCGAGCTCATCGAAAAAGACCACGTGTGGCTGAATGCCGTCCTGCGCGAAGCGGGCTATGAGCTAAAGGACGTCTACGTCGGCGAGTATCAGGACGGCAGCCTCGCCGTCTATCCGTACGCGGAGACAAAGACGTAGGAAAAGAGAGAGAAAAACAGCCCTTGACTGTATGACAGTCGGGGGCTGTTTTGCGCTTTCTTCCTTTATGCAGCCGTCGGCGCGGCGTTTGTCTTGATGCCGCGCAGAACGCGGGCAATGGCTTGAAGTGTTTTGGTATTGCCGTGAAAGACCTCGACGATACTCGCACCGCCAAAGTTCTGCGCATTGCCAAGCTCCGTCACGTCCATCGTCCCGTTTTTCATCACCCACTCCATGATGTTGTGGATGAGAGTGATCTGCTCCTCGTTATAGAGCGCAGTATCGAGGAACTCTGAGAAGGCGGCGCGGGCAGCTTCGGCAGACAGCCCCGTCAGAGAGCGGACAAAAGTACCAAGAGAGGCAGGGGGATCGGCATCCGTTTCTCGCTGTATCATATTGTTGTACTCGTCTACTGTACCTATCTCATTCCAGAAGATATGCTCGAGTGCTGCCCACTCCTCCGGAGACAGAGGAATATTGTTCCGCAGTTTTGTGAGGAGCGGATGCCCCTCGTTCTCCTTCACGTATCGATTTGCTCGCTCACGGTAGCCCTCGAGCTCTGTACTCTTTGTGAGGCGTGCGCCGACCTGTTCCGAGATGATCTCATCCGTGATGTTGATTTCCTTCGTACGGATTTCTGCGCGCAGATATTGCATGAGTCCGCGCAGATCACGGCGAATGCGGTTGATCTGCGGGAGATCAGCATTCTTCCAGAATGCAGGCGTGCGAATCTCGGCGAGCATGTTCTCCTGCGCCTTTACATCCGGGATCGTCTTTTTGCTTTCCAGACGTGCTGCGATCCCCTGTACCATCTTTACAGAACGCTCGTAGGCAGGTGTCTCATGTGCTGCGCGCGCGTGCATCATCCGATATAGAATGACATCGAGCCGGCGTGCGCTCTCATCATCTCTCACGGCGGGAATGAGCGGGGCGAGATGGGCGATAATCTCCTCAGAGCTGCCGATATCGAGGGCATCGAGTGCGGCGGGCTCAGCGTACTTTTCAACGGTCGAAAGATGCGCCCTCACCTCAAACCGCTCCTTATTCAGCGCGGCGATGGCATCATGTACCTCAGACGCGAGCGATGCCCGAAAATCCGTGAGCGGAGCGGACTGGTACTCCGCCGCCTGAAGCTCCCGCAGGATGCGGACTTTCAGCCCAAACGTCTTCTCCGCAAGAGAGCCCGTATCCGTGCTCTCTATAGACTTTGGATTCTGAGAAAAGAACGCAAAATTCCCCATATAGTCGAAGATATAGAACATTGTCTTATCCGCGCCCGCGCCGAAGAGATCCTTGCACAGGCGTGTGCCGCGCCCGAACATCTGCCAGAACTTTGCCTTGGAAAAGACCTGTTTATAAAAGACGAGGTTCAATATCTCGTGAATGTCGATGCCTGTATCGAGCATATCCACCGATATGGCAATCTGCGGCAACTTGTCAGGATTGCGGAAATCACTCAGCAGCTTAGCGTGGTTCTTGACTGCGTGGTCGATCACCCGCGCAAATTCTCCGCGATACTGCGGATAGAGACGATCGAACTCCTTTCCAATGTGCTCCGCATGTCTGTGACTGCGGGCGAAGATAATTGTCTTGCCGAGCTTATCCCCGCCCTCGATTTTCAGCCCCTTTTCCATCAGATCGGAGAGCACTCGGCGCGTCGTGTCCACGTTGAAATAGCTCTGGTTGATCTCGCCACCCGTGATCGTCTCCGGCAGCTCCTCGCTCTCGTCGAACGCATCCTCATAGCGTTCCCGCTCCTCCGGCGACAGCTCCTCGTAGGTAATGCCTTTCGTCGGGATACGGAGCAGCTTCGCTATACAGTGATAATCTGCGAGATAGCCCTCTGCGAGTGCTGTATCGTACTCATAGGCATAGGTTGGCATATCGTTTTCCATATCGAAGAAATCGTATGTATTGTGATCTACATCCGTCTTTGGCGTCGCCGTCAGTCCTACGATCAGTGCATCGAAATAGCGGAATATCGCACGGTATTTCTTGAAAATACTGCGATGAGCCTCGTCGATCACGATGAGATCAAAATGCCCCGGTGTAAAGAGACGCGCACCGTCCTTCGTCTTCATCTCATCGATGGCATTCATGATGGTCGGATAGGTCGAGAAAATCGCGCGTGCGGAAGAGCTCCCGTCACGCTCGAGTAGATTGCAGGTCGAGAGATTCGGCAGATGCTCCGTGAATGCCTGCTTTGCCTGACGCACCAGCTCTGTGCGATCGGCGAGAAAAAGTATGTTCGTTATCCATCCATGCGAGAGTAGGACATCCACCAGTGAGATGACGGTGCGTGTCTTTCCCGTTCCCGTCGCCATGACGAGGAGTGCCTTGCGCCTATGCGCAGCGAATGTCGTGCAGACACTGTGAATCGCCTCTTTTTGATAGGCGCGGTCTGTGATGGCAGGGTTGATCTTGAGTGCCTCAAACGTGCGTGCCTGCGTGCGGCGGCTGACAATGCGCTGCAGATCATCCTGCGAAAAGACAGAGTAAACCTGTCGCGGCGGATAATGGAGATCATCCCAGAAATAAGTATCGTAACCGTTCGTGTAGAAGATGAGCGGACGTTGTCCCGTCATCTGTTCAAGACAGTCTGCATAGATCCTTGCCTGCTCGCGTCCTGCCTCGGGGCTGACGGTGGTTTTCTTCGCCTCGATGACTGCGAGCGGTTTGTGGTCCCTGCCATAGAGCACATAGTCGGCGAACCCCTTGCCCGAGGTGCTGGGCATCCCAATCACAGGCACCTCACGCATACAGTCCACATCGAACGTCCATCCCATCGCCTTGAGATCAAGGTCGATGATCGTGCGGCGTGTCTCGTCTTCCGTCTTGACATGGGGGACATAACTGCGTTCTGCGGTATTTTGCGTGCGAAGTCTTGCCAGTTCCTCCTGCAGGCTTTTCATCTCGTCCATGAGCGCCTCGCGCTCGGCAGACTTCGTCTCAAGTTCTCCTCTCAGACGCGTCAGTTCCTGTGCGGATATACTCTGCTTCGTGTCGTCTGCCAAGAGCGTCTCATCAAACGTGCGATCCTCATAGGACGAACCATAGCAATAGTCGATGAACAGAACGAACTCGAACAGATTTTGTAGTGCGAGCACCGCCTCGCGGTAGGCGACCTTCTTATTTGTGTGCGCAGAGAAATTCCCGAGCTTAATGATGAATCGCAGGCTGTTCATGATATTCTGATCGACAAAGGCGGTGAATGAGGGATTGAAAACGAGTGCAGAGAAATTGTCCTTGTACGGCAGATGTAGAGAACGGTCCACGGAGTAGAGCCATTTCACAGCGAGCTCGGCGCTTTTGCGTACGCCGAGGGCACAAAGTGCGGGACTGGCGGCGATCGACTTCTCCGCCTCGATACACGCATCCGAAAATGCCGCAAACTGCGTTTCGTTCTTCAGAAAGTCAAAATTCGTCATGCGCGCACTCCCTTCTGCGTGGTTATTTTTCTTTATTATGATTGTTTCTTTAGATTTTTGCAAGAATCTGCGAAACCAATTTCGATTTGTCGACTTGTTCGACAAAGGCGGCAAATCTGTTTTGGAGTGTGAGAGGTGGTAAATAAACCCCTATTGATTTCATTTCTTGAGCATTGATGTTGGCTTGATTTACTGCGCCTTTCGCCATAGCTTGAAGTTGCATTTTCATGTGTTCCAGATTCATAAACCGAGTAAAGAACACAGGAGAAACTTCTTTCTGTAATCGTACACGAATAATATACCCTGCAATAATCATATCTTCATCGATGTCAAAGAGAGCTGTTTTACCGACTAATTCGATGCTGTTGGTTCGATTGAATAAAATATCCCCTTTGCGGACAACATATTTTTCAAGCTCATCATCGGACATATCTATGTATTTTAAATCTGATAAATCCACGCCGCCGTCATAGGTGAGATTATTCATGCGAAGATATTTGTACTTTCCAGCGTCACTAGCTTTTGCACTCGTGCCATATTTTACATCTGTAGTGAGTTCTCCAATAGCACGAACTTCCCACCCCATCGGATTCGTCACAGGGTCGCCGAACATCTCTATAAATTGTGATTTGACGAGTTCATCTAAATGCGTTGTTTGTTGTTTTAGATTGTCCTCGGCTTGTTCGATTGTGTCCAGTGTCGCGGCAATCTCTCGTTGTTTCTCGAGGGGAGGAAGATTGATAGGCTCATGCTTGTAATTCTTGAAATAGATATGTGGAATTGTTGAACCACTATAATATTTTGCGAGGTTCATGAACTGCATAGCAAAATATAAATAACGCACATCAATATTCGATTTTGGCAGGATGTATTGCATTGTTCCAATGACAGATGAATACGATGGCAGAAGGAAGACGCGACCGATGCCCGCGCCATCTTTTACTACGGCAATATATTCGCATTCCTGTCGATAAAAGTTAACATGAGAAATTAGACCGCTTGCACCGTATATGGGGAATTGTCCATCTTTGTCCGTTAAATCCTTTTGTGCGATGTTGGATGATTCCGGCAGACAGACATCATCTAAGTACATCTTACTCATCGTATCCCTCTAAACTTTTCGCTCCAAATCTCCCAGCAATCCGTCCAGTTCTCGATAAAGCCCACGAATATCCTGTAAGATCTCCTTCACAGGAGGATACTCCACAGGTGTATATTCGATCTCCTTATATTTGTTGATGGAGAGGTCATAGCCATTGGCGCGAATTTCCTCCACAGGTACGAAAAAGCTCTGCTCTGTACGTGCCCGCTGCGCTTCCGCATCAATCTGTGCGAAACGTGTTACGATGTCCTCGATGTCACCCGTATCGCCGAGCGGTTCACGCTTATCGTCGAGTGAGTAGCCGTCGGACTGCATATCATAGAACCAGACGCGCTCCGTGCCGCCTGTGCCCGTCTTTGTGAACACGAGGATGGCGGTAGAGACGCCCGCATACGGCTTGAATACGCCAGATGGCATAGAGATGACCGCCTGCAGGAGGTTGTGGTCAACGAGTTCGCGGCGCAGATCCTTGTGCGCACGCGATGCACCAAAGAGCACGCCGTCGGGGACAATGCACGCACAGCGTCCGCCGGCATCGAGCAACCGCAAAAAGAGCGCGACAAAGAGAAGCTCGGTCTTCGTGGTCTTGACTTTTGTCGTGAGACTGCCCGCAATGTTCTGCTTGTCGAGCGAGCCCTTGAATGGCGGATTGGCGAGGATGAGCGTATATTTGTCCGTGTCCGTATTATTCTTTGAGAGTGCGTCGCTGAATCGGATATCAGCACCATCCATACCGTGCAGGATGGTATTCATCGCCGTGATGCGGAGCATGGTCTGGTCGGTATCGCAGCCTGTGAACATTTCGTTTTCGAAATGCTTTTGCAGTTTCTTATCGGTGCGCAGCTCTCTGCCATAGTGCTCACGCACGTAACTGCCCGCCCCAACGAGGAAGCCGCCCGTCCCGCAGGCGGGGTCTGCGATGCGGTCGCTCGGCTGCGGCTGCATGAGCCGCACCATCATGCGGATGATGTGACGCGGCGTGCGGAACTGCCCGACACGTCCCGCCGATTGAATTTTTGAGATCATATACTCGTAGAGGTCACCCTTAAGGTCGCGGTCATGCAGGGGGAGAGCAGAGATCGCCGTGACAACCTTCTGCGTGATGAGCGGATTCGGGAGGGAGAATACGGCATTCGTCATATAGCGGGCGTAGGCACTTGCATTTGTCCCCTCCGCACTGCCCTTCAGTTCTTTGATAAAAGGAAAGACCCTGTCGCGCAGGATCTCGTGGATGTCCTCGGCTTTCTTGTTTTGAAAGACGCTCCAGCGCATCTCTTGTCCCTCGTTGCCCTGAGGAAAGATACGTACGAAGTCCGTGCCAAAGATCGCCTCCGTTTTTTCGTTCTCCGTCTCCATATCGTCGAGCGACTTGATGAAGAACAGGTAGGTGAGCTGTTCGATGACAACCAAGGGGTTGGACATTCCGTAAGAATACATATCATTCCAGATCTGGTCGATTTGGCTTTTGAGTGTGCCGGTAATCAATGACGGTCTCCTATTCTGCTGCTATTTGATCCGATACGCCGCAGCGTACATGACGGGAAGGACGAGGAGGGTCAGGACGGTGGCGACGATGAGGCCGCCCGCAATGGCGACTGCCATGGGACCCCAGAAGATGTTGAACATGAGCGGCAGCATGCCGAGGATGGCGGCGGCTGCCGTGAGCATGATGGGGCGCAGGCGCAGGATGGCGGAGTCGATGATGGCGTCCATGGGTCGCTCGCCCACCGCCTCATGTTTTTGGATCTGGTCGATGAGGATGACGGAGTTGCGGATGATCATGCCAAAGAGGGCGAGTACGCCGAGGTAGGCGACGAAGCCCATCGCGGAGTCCGTGAGGAGCATGGCAATGACGACGCCGATGAGGCCGAGCGGTGCGGTGAGGAGGGTGAGTGCCATCTTGCCCATGCTGCCGACTTGGAACATGAGCAGGGTCATGATGATGAAGATCATGGCGGGGACGGGTTTTACGAGGTAGTTCATGGAGTCGTCAGCGTCCGCGAGTGCGCCCGACGGGACGATGGTGGTGCCGGCGGGGAGGTTCTCGCGCAGTTCCGCTGTCGCATCGTAGATACGCAGGGCGACGTCGTTGCCCTCGCCCTGTGTGACGTCCGCCTCGACCATGATGGACGGGAGGAGGTTATGCCGCTTGATGAGCCCATCCTCCGCCTCGTAGGAGAGGCGCGCGATCTGGTCGAGCGGGATGCTCCCGCTGCGCGTGGGGATGGGGAGTGCACCGAGCTGTCCGAGGTCTGTGCGGTCTGCCTCGGTGAGCCGCAGGACGATGCCGAGGGTGCGGTCGCCCGTGTAGAACTCCGCTGCCTTTGCGCCCGAGATCTCGGTGTAGAGCATCTGCTTGACATCCTTGGCGCTGAGTCCGTAGCGTTTCAGCTTGTCCTTGTCGAGGTCGACGCGGATGCCCTTTGCCTTTTCGGTCCAGTCGAGATGGACGTTGTCGGTCGCAGGGTCGGCGGCCGCAATGGCGGCGACCTGCTCGGCGACGCGGCGCACCGCGTCGGTGGTCGGTGCCGAGACGCGCAGCATGACGGGGTAGTCCGCCGGCGGGCCGGTCTGGATGTACTGCGTTGCGACGCGCGCGCCTGTCAGCTCGTCGTCGGCGGCGTCGCGAATGATGGCGGCGAGTGCCTCGCGCGCCTCTGTGCCCTTTGCCGTGATGACGAACTGGGCGCGGTTCTCCGCGTCCGCCTTCGGGTTGACGGTGAGGACGAAGCGCGGCGTAGACTGTCCGATGTAGGCGACGTAGTTCTCGATCTTGTCGCTGTTCTCGTCCAGTATGGCGGTGAGGCGATCCGCCTCTGCCTGCGTGGACGCGAGCGAGGAGCCCTGCTGCAGGGTGAGGCTGACGAGCAGCTCGGGGCGCAGCGAGGGCGGGAAAAAGGTCTGTTTGATGTGCGGGAAGGCGGCAAGGCTAACGAAGAAGACGAGAGCCGTGCTGACGAGGACGACGGCACGATGCGCGAGGAAGAAGGTGAGCACGCGCCGAAAGAACCGATAGAACGGCGTTGCGTACGGGTCGTGCTCCGCGTTCCCCTCGATGCGAATGAGATGGTAGCCGAAGAGCGGCGCGACCATGACGGAGACGATCCAGCTGAGGAGGAGCGCGATGCCGATGACGGGGAAGAGGGCGGCGCAGAACTCGCTCGCCATGCCCTTGGAGAAGGCGACGGGGATGAAGCCCGCGCAGGTGATGAGGGTGCCTGTGAGCATGGGTTTTGCCGTCTGGGTAAAGGCGTGGCAGGCGGCGTCAAAGCGGGTCTTGCCGCGCTCGAGCTGGACGCTCATCATCTCGACGGCGATGATGGCGTCGTCGACGAGCAGTCCGAGGGCGATGATGAGTGCACCGAGGGAGACCTTGTGCAGGTCGATGCCGAGGGCGTACATGCAGACGAATGTGCCTGCGAGGACGAGCGGGATGCAGCACGCAACAACGAGCCCGGTGCGCAGTCCGAGCGAGAGGAAGCTGACGGCGAGAACGATGACGATGGCGATGGCCAGCGTCTCGACAAAGTCGTGGATGGAGTGCTGTACGACGGCGGGCTGGTTCGATACCTCGTGCAGCTCCATGCCGAGCGGGAGGTCCTCTCGGAGCTGTGCGGTGAGTTTCTTGAGGTCCTCGCCGAGCGCGAGGATGTTGCCGCCGTCCTCCATGGAGACGGCGATGCCGACGGCGGGTGCGCCGTTATACATCATTTTCGGGTCGGCGGGGTCAATCGGGCGACGTGAGATGTCCGCGATGTCGCCGAGGCGGAATACGCGTCCGTCCGCCGCGATGGGGAGGGCACGGATATCGTCGAGGTTGTCAAAGACGCCCGAGACGCGCAGGTTCACAGTGCCGTTCACGGTCTCAATCGAGCCGCCCGGGAGGACGGTGTCCTGTGTACGCAGGGCCTCCGTGATCGCCGTGGGTGGGATGCCGAGGGAGGCGAGGCGGTCGCGTGCGATCTCGACGTAGATGCGTTCGCGCTGGACGCCGACCAGCTCGACTTTCTGTACGCTCGGGACGGAGAGGATGCGGCGGCGCACGTTCTCTGCGGCGGCGCGCAGCTCCTCGTCCGTGTAGTCCTCGCCCGTGACAGCGTAGATGGAGCCGTATACGTCGTCAAAGCGGTCGTTGTAGAATGGCCCAATGACGCCGTCCGGCAGCTCGCGCTTTACGTCCTCGCCGAAGTTGCGCACATCGCGCCACGTCGGGCGGATGAGGTTCTCGTCGACGTCGTCGCGCAGGTCGACGTAGATGATGGTCTGCCCGGCGCGCGTCTCGCTCGTGATTTCCTTCAGCCCCGGGGTGTCTTGGAACCGCCGCTCGAGTTTGTCCGTGACCTGCTCCTGCATGTCCTCTGCTGTCGCGCCGGGCCATGCGGCGGTGATGACCATCTGGCGGATGATGAAGGAGGGATCCTCCATGCGTCCGAGGGACTCGTAGGCAAGGATGCCGCCAACGGCAAAAACGATGATGAAGTACCAGACGACGGAGCGGTGGCGCAGAGAGAGCTCGGTGAGGTTTCTCATTTCGTGCGCACCTTCTCTCCGTCATGGAGGCGGTGGACACCCGCCGTCACGACGACGGCGTTCTGCGGGAGCCCTGTGACGACGGCGTCCCGCTCGCGGAATGCGGTCACGGTGACGGGGCAGAGGTGTACGACGCCGTCCTCGACGATGTAGACCTGTGCCTCGTCGCCCGTCTGATAGATGGCGGAGAGCGGGAGCACCGCGCCGACCTCTGCCTGTGTGCCGAGGCGCACGCGTGCTGTCATGCCGAGCGGCAGGTCGGCGGGTGCGTCCGCGAGGGCGATGCGTACGGTGTACGTGCCACCCGCTGGATCGGCAATGGGCGCGATCTCGCGCACAGTGCCTGTGAGTGCCGTCTGGTTCGCCCAGAGGGAGACGGCGGCGGGCATGCCGAGGGAGACCTCGGCAAGGCGGCTCTCAGGGACGGCGATCTCGATCTCGCGCTCGCCGTCCTGTGTGAGGGTCATGACGGTCTGCCCTGCGGCGACGACCTGTCCCTCCTCGGCGAGGATGCCCGAGATCACGCCATCCGCGCCCGCGATGAGGTTCGTATAGCCGAGCGCGTTGCTGCTCTGCGCGTTCTGCGCGAGTGCCTGACGATACGCCGCCTCGGCAGCGTTCTCGTTCGTGCGGTACTGGTCGAGCATGGCGGCAGAGACCGCCTGCGCGGCGTAGAGCTCCTCGTAGCGCGCACGGTTGGCGCGGGCGAGGTCGAGCTGTGCGCGCGCCGAGGCGACGCCTGCGCTCGTCGCATTCACCTGCTGCTGTACGTCGCGCGCGTTGATGACCATGAGCACGTCGCCCGCATGGACGTGCGCGCCCATACTCACGTTGCGCGAGAGTACCTGCCCGCCGACCTGAAAGGCGAGCTTGGTCTCGTAACGTGCGCGCACGGTGCCGCTGTAGTCCGCCGTCGTCGCGCCTGCTGCATCGACGGACATCGTGCGCACGACGGGAGGCGGCGGCTCCTTTGCTGTATCATTTCCGCAGCCCGCGAGCAGGCTGAGTGCCGCCGCCAGCACAAGTGCGGTATATTGCTTTTGCATAACGTTCTCCCTTGCGAATCCCATTCTACTCAAATTTTACCATTGTAGGGGCAGAGAGTAAAGAAGGAAATACGCGTGGAGAAAGAAAAAGAACTGCCGCGCGGGCGGTGCGCCCGTGAAGCAGTCCTATGCGTGCACGTCAACGACGCAGGAGAGCAGAGGGGCGTCGTCCCCCTTTTTGTCCTCCGCAGCGGTGTTGTCGTCGCTTTTTTTCTTCTTTTTCGACTTTTTGTCCTCTGACATCTGTTTGATCGTCAGCATGAAACTCCGTCCGCGTGCCGTACGGATGAGTTCGGAGGCGTTCGCGCAGGACTTTGTATGCAGGACACCGCACGCGATCGCGTCGGCGTCGTCCAGCGCGGCGAACACGCCTCCGTCGGGGCGCGGCTTCTGCACGGGGAATGGGATGCCGTCGTGCAGGAGGATCTGGTGAAAGAACAGATTGATCGCCTCGTCCGTCGAGAGCCCCAGTGCATGGCAGATCTCCTCAACGCTCGTTTTGACGTTGGGGTCGACGCGTATCCGCAGGATTTCTGCCTCGGCCATGAATCCTCCTCCTTCCGTGGAGAGCGTGATTCATAATTATCAGTATTTGTATAGAATTGTATCACGGCCTTAAGATTCGTGCAAGATTATAAAAAAATTTCCCATGCAGAAAATATTTTTTGGAGCGCATGATATTTTTTGGTTTTATTTCCGGAATTGAATCCACCGATATTTTGTGCTAGAATGGATTCTGATCGAATTGGAGAAAGGATGCCAGGATGGACGAGGGACTGCGGCGCTACGAGAAGATACGTGGCGCATACCGGTCAGTAGGGAAACTCGCGAGTCTCTATGATGGGATGATGACGTACTCGACCTGGTCGGGGAAGTTTGTCTCGCGGCTCGTGTGGGGACTCGACCGCAGTGGTGTACAGCGCTATGTGGCGCTGGCACTCCGCGCAGCGCACGAGGGCTTTGCGGGGCGGCTGCTTGAGGTTCCTGTGGGGACAGGATGTCTCTCACTGCCCGTCTATGCGGAGCTCCCGGAGGCGGATATTACCTGCCTCGACTACTCGCCCGCGATGCTCGCAGCGGCACGTGCGCGTGCGTCGGCACTCGGTCTCCGCAATGTCACCTTTACGGAGGGGGATGTGACGCGGCTGACGTTCGCAGATGAGAGTTTTGATGCGGCGGTTTCGATCAATGGGTTTCACGCGTTTCCGGATAAGGAAGCCGCATGGAGCGAGGTGCACCGCGTGCTGCGTCCCGGCGGACGCTTGACGGGGTCGGTGTTTGTCCTGGGGGGGAATGCGCGGACGGAGTTTGTCGTGACACAGCTCTATACGCGCATGGGATTCTTTACCCCGCCGTATGACACGAAGGAGAGCCTGACAGAGCGGCTGAATGCTCTCTATCGGGAAGTCTCCGTGGAGTGCGTGGAATCGCTCGCTTGTTTTTCCTGTGTGAAGTAGGGGGATGCCTACTCAAGTGAAGGAGGATATTCTATGAAGTCTCGTACCCTTTCCCGTTTCCTTGCTGCCGCGCTCGTTGCCGGCAGTGCCTTCGTCGCCGCGCCTGCGGTCTATGCCGCAGATGCACCTGCGGCACAGGGGCAGGAGGCGCAGGCTCCGTTCCAGGGAGATGTCGTCCAGCAGCACATGATGGCGACGATTGACCGCTTTGAGCGAGGCGACATTGCCGGCCTGCAGAATGAAGCAACGCCCGATCTGAAGGCGCACCTCTCAGCCGACCAGCTGAAAGAGGCAAAGGCACAGTTCGCGCAGGATTGGGGCGCTCGCGTCTCCATCGGCAAGCCGTACATGACGGCAGGCCAGGAGAACAATGCATGGTTCGCAGTCTGTGAGATCGCTGTCGGCTATCAGTCCACGGCGGTTGTCTACCGTCTCAGCT
>ERZ773066.818-NODE-818-length-16610-cov-3.563032_pt1 | contig 16610 bp, 15 predicted proteins | sample MGYA00580573_ERZ773066 | MGnify/ENA primary metagenome ERZ773066 (study PRJEB29015, sample SAMEA2738128) | human oral metagenome | biome: human oral; feature: human-associated habitat; material: saliva | place: China | collected 2203 ... | reverse complement strand
AGGTTTAATAGTCTCGGTAGCAGTATTATCTTCAACTTCGGCAGATTCTTGTTCCTCGTGTTTTTCTACATTTTGATCTGTCTCAATATTACAATCGCGTTGCTCGTTGTTATGTCGGCGATTTATAATGTAGAGGCACTGGATCTGTCCGTCTTTCCGTCGCTGCTGCTTATTACGACACTCTTCCGTCTGGCACTCAACATTTCGTCGACGCGCCTGATTCTGCTTAATGCGAACGCCGGCGAAGTCATTACAGCATTCGGAAATTTCGTTGTCGGAGGCAATGCGGTCGTCGGCTTTATCGTGTTCGTCATCCTCGTCATTGTGAACTTCATTGTTATCACAAAGGGATCGGAGCGTGTTGCAGAGGTTTCTGCACGCTTCACTCTCGACGCGATGCCCGGCAAACAGATGGCGATCGATGCGGACCTCAATCAAGGGGCGATTACGGACGCGGAGGCAAAGCGCCGCCGCGAGAAGGTACAGCGCGAGTCAGACTTTTTCGGCGCAATGGACGGTGCCTCGAAGTTCGTCAAGGGCGATGCGATTGCTGCTATTGTCATCATGATGATCAACATCGGCGGCGGCTTTGTCATTGGTATGCTTCAGCGTGATATGGATGCAGCACAGGCACTCCAGACCTACACCCTTCTAACTGTCGGTGAGGGGCTCGTTGCACAGATCCCCGCGCTCCTCATCTCGACGGCAACCGGCATCATTGTCACGCGTTCGGCGGCAGAGGGAAATCTCGGCGGCGATCTTGTCAAGCAGCTCTTCCGCAACGCACGCATATTTATGATCCTCACGGGCGTGCTTCTTTTCCTTGCCATCATGCCGGGGCTGCCGGGGATTCCGTTCCTTGCACTCGCTTCGCTTTGCGGTTTTATTGCGTGGAACCTCCACCGCGGTCAGACCGTAGAACAGGAAGTACAAAAAGTCGAACAGAAAGCAAAGGCAAAGAAGGAAGCGACGACGCCGGAGAACATCGTCTCTCTCCTGCAGGTCGATCCGATGGAGCTTGAGATCGGCTACAGCCTCATCCCTCTCGTCGATACAGGGCAGGGCGGAGATCTTCTCGACCGCATCGTCATGATTCGTCGTCAGTGTGCCCTGGAACTTGGGCTCGTCGTGCCGACCATCCGCATCCGCGACAACATCCAGATCAAGCCAAATGCTTACATCATCAAGCTGAAGGGGGTAGAGATTGCGCGCGGCGAGCTGATGCTCGACCACTACCTTGCGATGAACTCGGGCACGGTCTTTGAGGAGGTGCCGGGGATTGAGACGACAGAGCCGGCGTTCGGCCTTCCCGCTCTCTGGATCTCGGAGAATGAACGTGAGCAGGCGGAGTTGAATGGCTATACTGTCGTGGATGCCGTTTCCGTCCTGGCAACGCATCTGACAGAGATCATCAAAGAGCATGCGGCGGAGATCCTTGGGCGTCAGGAAACGCAGAATCTGCTTGACAACCTGCAGAAGACTAATGCAGCTCTTGTCGAAGAGGTCGTACCCAATCTGCTCACCGTTGGTGAAGTGGAGAAGGTGCTTGCCAACCTCCTGCATGAGCGCATTTCGATTCGTGATATGAGCACGATTCTGGAGGTGCTTGCCGATTATGCGCCGGCGACGAAGGACACAGATGTCCTGACAGAATATGTCCGACATGCGATGGCACGCCAGATCACACAGCAGAACGTACAGGACGGCGTGCTTCCCTGTATTACTCTTGATCCAGCGATTGAGAACAAGATTGCGGGCAGCGTACAGCGGACAGAGCATGGCTCCTATGTCAGCCTCGACCCCGATACGATGCAGAAGCTTCTCACTGCATTGCAGGAGCAGCTGCATAAGCTGACGGATCAGGGATATCAGCCAATCGTCCTCACGAGCCCGACGGTGCGGCCCTATTTCCGCAATCTGGTTGAGCGTTCAATTGCCGGACTCATTGTCCTCTCCCATGCGGAGATTGAACAGAATGTTGAAATTCAAATCCTTGGGGTGGTGAAGATCTAAGTGCAGGTTAAGACGGTACGTGCATCCTCGGTGAAGGAAGCAATGGAACAGATCAAGGATGAGCTCGGCAGTAATGCGACACTTCTCCATACAAAAAAATATCGTGAGGGGGGCGCCCTTGGCGGTGCAGAGATGATCGAAGTGACGGCGGCCGTTGACGATACGCAGATGAATCCACCGCGTGCGACATCCGCCTATGTTCCCCCTGCTTCGCCAATTTTGCCGACTAACGTCGTGAATCAGTATCGGATGAGTGAGCAGTCTCTGCCAGAGGGGGCTGCTGCCATGACAGCAGGCAACGTTCCTCCTGCGTACGATGCCTATTCACAGGACGTTCAGCCTTCCTATCCGCCGGCGCAGTCTGCGGCGGTTCCTGCCTATCCACAGGAACAATACGTTGTGCAGACACCGCCGCCTGCCTATGCAGGAGCAGCGCCTCCTCCGGCGCAGCATACAGCATCCTCTCCTGATGCTCCGCCTGAATCGGATGGCTCGGCAGAGCGCATTCGCATGCTTGAGGATGAGCTTGCACAGATGAAGACGATGCTTGCCTCCATGATGGCGGCAAATAAGCCGAAGGAAGTCGTCTCCATTCGTGATGCACTCCGTCGTCAGGATGTCCGTGAAGATCTATGTGAGGATCTGGCAGGCAAGATTCCGATTGTCGATGCGAATCTGGACAGCCTCGATCCTCGTGCAGCAGACGTTCTTGCAGGTTATCTGGAACAGGTGATGACATTCACCGATGGGATTCATCCGGGGGCACGTGGTGCACGTGTTTTTGCATTTATCGGAACAACCGGTGTCGGCAAGACGACGACACTGGCAAAGATCGCAGCACACTTTGTATTGGAGCAAAGTCTTAAGGGGGCACTCATCACGGCGGATACCTATCGAATCTCGGCCGTGGAACAGCTCAAAAAATATGCGGAGATCCTGGGGCTTCCCGTTGAGGTCGTATACTCAGCGGCAGATCTGAAAAAAGCGATCACGCGTCACCGCAGCAAGGACTTCATCCTTGTGGACACAGCAGGACGCAGCCAGTACAATGAGTTCCAGATGGATGAACTGAAAGAGTTTCTTGCCGCACATCCACGTATGGAGCGACATCTTGTCGTTAGTGCAACGACGAAGGAACAGGATGCGGCACAGATTATCGAACGATTTGCACCATGCAAACCGGATCGGATTATCTTTACCAAGACAGATGAGACGCAGACTGTTGGCATGGTGCTCAACCTTCTCGCCGAGCAGGAGATTCCTCTCTCGTTTCTGTCGAATGGGCAGAGCGTACCGGATGATATTATCCCCGCGACGGCGGAACGGCTGGCAGAACTGCTTTTGAGGGAATAACATGACAGATCAGGCAACGCGGCTGCGTCAAATGGTCGGCGCTGAAGGAGAGCCCGCACATGCAGATGTACAAGCTGTGCCGCCGATTTCCGCCGCACAGGCAGAGGCATGGGCTGATGTACGTGTCGTTGCGGTCACAAGCGGCAAGGGGGGCGTCGGCAAAACCAACATTGCCGTAAACCTAGCGATTGCCTTGCGCAGCAAGGGGTTTCGTGTCCTCGTTATCGATGCTGACCTCGGTATGGCGAATGTCGATGTCCTGCTCGGCACATCTTCACGCCGTCATTTGCTTGATCTGCTGCGGCCTGAAGTCACATTGGATGATGTCATCATTGAAACACCGCATGGTGTCCAATATATCTCGGGCGGATCAGGAATTGAAAAGGCTCTTGAGTATGATCGTGCGGAGAAACTGCTCCTGCAGCAGAAGCTCGCAGACTGTGCTGCTCGTGCCGATGTAATCCTTGTCGATACCGGTGCGGGACTCGGGCGCAACGTGATGGATTTTATCCTTGCAGCGGATGAGGTGCTCCTGGTGACGACGCCTGAACCGACCTCCCTCACAGATGCGTACGCCGTCATGAAAGCATACAGCATCTATGCTTCCCAAAAGAACCTCCGACTCGTTATCAACCGTGTCTATGACCCAAAGGAAAGCCGGGAGGTTGCACTGAAGCTTCGACGTGCAGCAGAAAAATTTCTGCACATGCCTGTGGACTGCCTTGGCTATGTATTTGAGGATGCGGCAGTGACTAAGTCAGTTCGACGGCAGCAGCCGCTCATCAAAGAAGCACCAAACTCTGCTGCAGCACGCTGCATCGATGCTTTGGCGGGGGCTCTCATCACCGGTGAAGAGATGCAGATAAAAAGAGGCTGGAAAGGTTTTTTACAACAAATTTTTAACTTTTCAGCATAGTCAAGGAGGAAATTCCAGATGGCGGGCGAATTGGTAGAGGCGAGGAGTGTTTTAACCATTGGACAACGGCTTGAAATATTCTTTGAAAACACCGAGGAGGGGACTCCTGGCTACACAAGCCGCATCGAGGATATTGTCGGTGACGAACTCATCATCGCTATGCCTGTGGATGAGCGGCTGATTCCGGTCATCCCCCGCACTGGTGAGAATCTGTATGTACTGGCAGGAGGCGATGGCTGTCACTATCGCTTCTTTAGTGTACATCGCAGCCATGGCCGCTATGATGGGAACCTTCCGACGCTGCGCATCTCTATGCCGGAGTTTGTCGAACGGTTTCAAAAGCGAGGTCTGTTCCGCATCAAAGTTAGTCTCATGGCGACAATTCGTCATGTGGATGCAGAGGGGACTATTGACGCACCGGAGCGCGTCCCAATCGTCGATCTGAGCGGCAGCGGGATGTCCTTTGCATGGAAGAGACGAGTGCCGGTCAATACGGGGGTAGCACTGGATATCAATGACATTCCTGGGGTCGGAACCATCGAGCTGATGTCGAAGGTCATACGTGTCACGCGTATTGAGCGTGAAAACGACGTACCGATTTATCATATTGGGGTTCAGTTTCAGGCAATGTCACGCAGCATGAGGGACAAGATCATCCGATATCTTTTCCATGTGCAGCGTGCTCAAGTGGAGCGCGTAGACGATGACGAATAGAGGATCAGATCTCCGAGGGCTACAGCATGCCGGCAGACGACTCGTTGTGATCGGCTCTTCGACGGGAGGCCCACAGGCACTGCAGACCGTCATCACGGGCCTGCCGGAGCATTTTCCCTGTCCTGTCGTGGTGGTACAGCATATGCCGGCAGGATTTACCAATGCGCTTGCGCTGCGCCTGAACAACGTCTCTCGTGTTGCGGTGCGGGAGGCTGAACATGGCGACGTACTGCGTTCCGGCTGCGTCTATATCGCGCCGGGAAATCAACATCTCCGCATTCGACAGGAAGCGGATGTGCGGCGTATCATCCTCAGTCATGAACCACCGGTTGGCAATCACCGCCCTGCGGTGAATGTCATGTATGACTCGGTTGCCCATCTAGGGGACGACGTCGTTGCCGTCATCCTCACGGGGATGGGCTGTGACGGCAGAGAAGGGATGCGCCGGATCAAGCAAAATGGCGGCTACTGCATAGCACAGGATGAAGAGACCTGTGTTGTCTATGGAATGCCAAAATCCGTAGTGGACGCAGGATTAGCCGATGAGATATGCCCATTGCCCAAGATCGCGGAGGCGATTGAGGCAGCTGTGAGAAGATAGGAAGTAGGGGGAGTATCAATGGATAACCAGTATATGGACATGTTCCTGGATGAGTCGCATGAGCATTTGCAGTCCCTGAACGAAGGGCTTTTGCGCCTCGAAGAGAACATGGAGGAAATCAGTGCCGTCAATGACATCTTCCGTAATGCTCACACGCTGAAGGGTATGTCTGCGACAATGGGGTTTGCAAAAATCGCAGAGCTGACACATGAGATGGAAGATGTACTTGACCTCGTCCGCAAGGAGCAGCTGAAGCTCAATGAGGACATCATGGACACGCTCTTCAAGTGCCTTGATTCGCTCGAGCAGATGGTGGACAGTGTTGGAAACGGAGAGGCGGAGGATGTCGTAGACGTCTCCGACCTCGTCGCAAAACTCAGCTCCATATCTAAGGGGACACCTGCTCCAGCAGAAGGCGCCCCCCCCGCAGCTGCCTCTGCAGCAGGCGGAACAGACAACAGTGCATCTGACGTCCTTGGCATTGATGATATCGATCTTGATGTCATGAAAAAGGCGAAGGAAGCAGGGATGCATATCTTCCACGTCAAGGTCACTTTGATGGAGTCCTGCGTGCTCAAGGCGGCACGTTCAGTTATGGTCATGCATGCCCTGGATGAAGTTGGCGACGTCATTAAAAGTGTACCACCGGCAGAGGACCTCGAACAAGAAAAGTTCGAGCATAGCTTTGATGTGCTCATTGCAACAGGCGCCGACACGGAGGCTGTGAAGAACGCTGTCGATTCTGTCTCAGAGATCGAGGATGTCGGCGTCGAGGAACTTGACCCCGATGCGCTCGCCAAGCAGGCTGAGCCGGCTCCTGCGGCAGCAGCACCGGCCGCTGCCGCACCGGCAAAGAAAGCGGCGCCTCCCGCAAAGAAGGAAGGCGCAAAGGCTGCGGCTCCGGCGAAGAAACAACACCAAAGCCAGAGTGTTCGTGTTGATATTGAAAAACTCGATACGCTTATGAATCTCATGGGTGAGTTGGTCATCAACAAGGTACGCCTTGAACAGATCGGACAGACCCATCGCATGAGTGATCTCATGGAGACACTCGAACAGATGGATCGTGTGACGGGTGATCTGCAGAACATCGTCATGAAGGTCCGCATGGTTCCGGTCAGTGCCGTGTTCAACCGCTTCCCGCGCATGGTGCGCGACGTGTCAAAGGAACTTGGCAAGGAGATCAACCTTACCATCGAAGGTGAAGAGACGGAGCTTGATCGTACCGTTATCGATGAGATCGGTGATCCGATCATGCATCTTCTGCGTAACTCTCTCGACCATGGTGTTGAGAGTCCTGATGCACGCGAGGCAAAGGGCAAGTCGCGTGTTGGCGAGGTCGGGCTCATTGCACGACACGAAGGCAATAACGTCGTCATCATGATTACGGATGACGGCGCGGGTATCGATGCCAACAAGATCCGCCGCAAAGCGGTTGAGAAGGGCATGATCACGCAGGATGAGGCAAACCGCCTCGATGACGCAGATGCCGTCCGCCTCATCTTCCTGCCGGGCTTCTCTACGGCAGAACAGATCACTGATATCTCGGGACGCGGCGTCGGCATGGATGTTGTGCGCAGCAAGATTGAGGCTCTCTCCGGTCATGTTGATGTTGAGACCCATATCGACGAAGGGTCTGTCTTTAAAATTAAGCTCCCGCTGACCCTTGCTATCATCCAGGCGATGCTCGTCCGTGTACAGGAAGAGATGTACGCTATTCCGCTTACGTCCATCGATAGTACGGTCAACATCGAACCGACGGATATACAGACCATCCAGAACAAGGAGGTCATTGTCCTGCGCGGGGAGATCATCCCGATTGTCCGCATGGAGGAAGCTCTGCAGGTTCCGCATGTGAAGGACTCCGAGGAACTCTTTGTCGTCGTCGTTCATGCCGGCGAGGCGAAGGCAGGCATTGTGGTGGACAATCTCATCGGTCAGCAGGAGATCGTCATCAAGACACTTGGCAACCTCTTTGCCGGCCTTAAGCTCTTTGGCGGGGCTACAGTGCTTGGTGACGGCAGAGTTGCACTTATTCTCGATGTCGCAACGATGATTCAGCAGTGAGCAGGGGAGGGAAAAGAAGATGGCAGAGGATATGAATCAGGGCAACGCACCGCAGAACAACCAGTACGTGGCATTCAACCTGCGTGATGAGGAATATGGCGTCAGCATTCTGAATGTGCAGGAGATCCGCAATCTCACAGATATCACCCGTGTCCCCTATGCGGCGGACTTCATCAAGGGGGTCATCAACCTTCGTGGTGCCGTTCTTCCAGTCATTGATCTAAAACAACGCCTAGGTCTCGCGGAGACACCATATACCGACCGTACGCGCATCGTTACGGTATCTGTTGAGGATGTTCATGTCGGGATGCTCGTCGATGCGGTGACGGAGGTGTTGACACTCGAGAACGCGCCCGTCGATACGAAGAAGGCAACGAATGCGCGTGAGAGCAACAAATTTATCAGCAGTATCGGCAACATACGGGGAAGACTGATTATTCTCCTGAATCTGGAGGAGATTGTCGGACTGAAGGATGCCAAATAACGGCTGAAAATACGTGTGATGCAGTCATGGCATTTACATCACAATGAGAGGTATCTTCATGGATTTTGATGAGGAGGAGCTGGCGGCGCTGACGGAGGCGCAGCTGGATGTATTGCAGGAAATCGGTAATGTTGGGGCAGGAAACTCTGCTACAGCACTTTCCCGCCTGATCAAATACCGTATTGAAATGAATGTGCCGCGTGTGGCACTTGTGCCAATTGAAGAAGTGCCGGAATTCGTCGGCGGACCGGAACTCGTGGTCGCCGGTCTTTTCCTGCGCGTTTATGGTAAGGCACCGAGCAACATCCTCTTTCTCATCCCGCGGGAAAGTGCATTTGCACTGGTGGATACATTGTATGAGCGTGAACGCGGCGCAGCCCTGGAATTTGATTCGATGGACGAATCGGCATTGATGGAGATCGGCAACATTCTAGCGGGGGCGTATCTCAATGCGTTTTACAGTTTTACAGGAATCAGTATGCTTCCGTCTGTTCCGGCGCTTGCCGTGGACATGGCGGGAGCTATTCTCAATGTTGTTTTGGTACAACTTGGAGAATTGGGGGATCATGCACTTCTCATCGAAACAAATTTTGTGGCGAAGGATCAGAGCATAAACGGGCACTTCTTCCTCGTGCCGGATCCTGGTTCATTGAGCAGTGTCATGGATGCGGTAGGAGTGGAATGATATGCCGGATTTGATTAAAGTCGGTATGGCCGACTACAAAGTCGGCGCAGCTCCTTCTACGCTGATCAGCTACGGATTGGGCTCCTGTATCGGCCTCTCGATCTATGACCCTAAGGAGAAAGTCGGCGGTTTGCTGCACTACATGCTCCCTGACAGTAAGCAGGCTCGGCCCTCCGACACGCCGGCAAAGTTTGTGGATACAGGGTTTCCACTCATGCTGGCGGATGTGTTGAAACTCGGTGCCGTAAAGTCACGCCTTGTTGCTAAGATTGCCGGCGGCGCGCAGATGTTTGCCTTTTCCAACACAACGAGCGTCATGCGCATTGGCGAGCGCAATGCACAGGCGGCGAAGGAACTCCTGGCGGCACATGGTATCCGTCTGATTGCAGAGGATACGGGGCTGAACTATGGGCGTACTGTTTCGATTGACCTGAACGATGGTACCTACACGGTCAAGACTGTCAGCAAAGGGGATAAAATAATCTAGAGGAAGGTGATCTCTTGTTTAAAGTGGGAATGGCACTCCTGTTTTCTGTTATTGCTGCACTGGTTGTGTTTTTAACGGGGATACTGAGTGATGCACGTATTATGACGGCATTTTCGCGCAGCCTGATTGCCTTCATTTGCGCTGGTATATTCACTTATTTAGTTACATTTATCCTCGAGGCAAAGGGGTGGACAGCATACGACAAGATGCCTGAAGAGCGTATGAAGGATATGCAGCAGATCCTCTACGATGCAGATGACATCGACTTCGACGCAGAAGACGACCACGAGGAAGACGTAAAAGCATTCGCGGCCTCCAGAGAGTTTCGGCCGCTGTCTGAAGAAAAACTGATTCACATGAAAACACCCTCGGAGGAGGAACCGAAAGAAAAGGACGTAGTTGAGGCGACCCCTGCATAATACATGGCGCATGAACACTGGGAGGAGGTGATGTGGATGGCTGAGCAGACGGAAGATGAGGATATCGAAGCACTATGGCGTGAGTACGAGACGAAGAAAACCGTTGCCGTACGAAATCGTATCGCCGAGTACTATCTTCCCTTGGTACGCCTGGTTGCCGGACGCATCGCCATCAGTCTTCCACAGCATGTTGATCGGGAGGACCTGCTGAGCAGTGGTTTTTTTGGTCTGCTCGATGCAATCGAACGGTACGAGCTCACGCGCGGCAATAAATTTGAGACCTATGCAGGAGTACGTGTACGGGGGGCAATACTCGACCATCTGCGTGCGAAGGATTGGGTTCCTGTTAGTGTACGTCAGAACATCAAGAAATATGAAAAAACAGTTGAACGCTTGGAGAGGGAACTGGGGCGTTCGGCGACAGATAAAGAACTGGCAGGCGCGCTTAGCCTTTCAATTGAGGAACTGCATCACCTGGAAAGTCAGGTGAGTGCTGCAACGGTCATACCACTGGAGGAATATCTGCGTGCCGATGCACAGGCCTCTCTCGAGGACGGTCCAGTGGAACATGCAGAGTGGGCTGAGGTCAAAGAAAATCTTGCTGCAGCCATAGAGCGTCTGCCGGAAAAGGAACGCACCGTTATTGCACTTTATTACTATGATGAGATGACGCTGAAGGAGATTGCGGCGATTCTCCACCTCTCTGAGGCACGTATCTCGCAGCTGCATACGAAGGCGATTTTCCGCATGCGCGGATCTCTTGCACGCATGAGTGATGTTGAATAACAGCGCATCGCCCCAACGAGAATTGTTGTAATCGAAGCGCGATTTTGAGGGAATGGGAGTGTATCCATGGAACGTATCGTCGGGGCCAGAAAAGAGGGGTTTCAGCTCGTCCTGCGTGACGATGGTGCATATCTTACCATCTATCCGGAGGAAGAGGGATCGGAGGTCATAGACCTGTCTTTGTTGCGCGAGAAATTGGAGCACGAAGGCGTCACCGACTATGACATCCTTCAGCTCGCTTATCTCGTGCGTGCAGCCGAGGGGATTGAGACCAAAATCGATCCTGCCCCGGAGGAGGGGGCGGAGAATCTTGTGATTCCCTTCTCCGTTGAGGTCGCCTCGGACGGAATGTCGGCAGCGATTCGTTTTGACGACAGTAAGGGGAACTTGCCGCCCAGTGTCTCTGATGTGCTGGATGGACTCAGAGCGCAAAAGGTTGTCTATGGCATTGATCGCGGGGCTATTGGACGCGGCGTTGCACGTCTGACTCCCTTTATGGCGGCGCGTGGGACCGCACCAATCGCGGGAGAGGATGCACGCATCGAGAAGAAGTTCGATATGGGAGGCAAAGGGCGTCCTGCTGAGCGTGCGTATGACCGTGTTGACTACAAGGATATGAATATATTCATCAAGGCAGTCACAGGGGATATTCTTGTTGTGCGTATTCCAGAGACGGCGGGGATACCCGGCAAAAATGTATTCGGGGAGGAGGTTGCACCGCGCCCTGGAAAACCGATCAATCTGCCACAGGGGAAAAACACCAAGGTTGTCAATGGCAACGAACTCGTTGCCATGATTGATGGACAAATCGTTGATGATGGGAAGAAAGTCAGCGTCGACCCGCATCTTGTCATTGACAGCAGTGTCGATGTGGGCACGGGCAACATTGACTTTGCCGGCAGCGTGGAAATTCGCGGCGACGTTGAGAGCGGATTCTCCGTCAAGGCAGCAGGCGATGTCGAGATCAAGGGCATGATCGGCGGTGCGGAGGTCGAGGGTCGTAATGTTGTCGTGTATGGCGGAATCCGTGGGATGAACGTGGGGAAAATTCATGCGCGCGAGGATGTAAGCATTGCTTTTGTTGAGAATGCAAAAATCATGGCGGGGCGCGATATTTTCGTTAATGACGTGGTTCTTCACTCTGAGATGCGTGCAGGACATCACGTCATTGTTGAGGGACAGCGCGGCTTTATTACGGGAGGCTCCGTTGGTGCTGGAGAATCCATCCGCGGAAAAATCTTTGGGAATACATTCTATGTGCAGACCATTCTGCAGGTCGGCGTAGATCCGAACCTGCAGCATCGTTATGATACGCTCCTGAAGGACTACCAAAAATCAAATAAACAGTTGTCAGAAGTACGTCTCTCACTCGAGACACTCAAGAAACAGCCGCTCATGAGTTTGTCGGAGCGTCGGCGTGAGCAGCTCGTTGAGCTGACACATCTGCAATTTCCCCTGGCAACCAAGATCAAGCGGATGCAGGAAGAACTGCAGGAGATGCGCAATGAGCTTGACCAGATGAAGAACGGCTCTATTGAGGCCTCGGACACCATATTCCCCGGCGTAAAGGTCGTCATAAGCGGAGTGAAGAAGTCCGTTGACAGCGAGCTCCGCCATGCGAAGCTCCAGGTTGTTGAAGGAGAAATTGCCGTTGGCATCCTGTAAGAGGAGGGCAACCCCATGAATGTTACGCCAATCAGCATGCAGATGATGATACCACAGTCCAACGAAGCGGGAAACGTTCAAAGCAATATGCAGAACCAGGTCAATGTTCAGCAGACCTTTGAGTCCCTCCGCCAGAAACAGGATGCGGAACTTGCACGTCAACAGGTGCGGGCAAAAGAAAAGGCAAGTGACGATGCGCGTGTCAAGGATGATCCCGAACGGGAACGCCGGCAGGGGCAGCGTGGGAGACAGGGCAGCCGCGAAAAGCGGGAGGATCATGGTGCAGAACTCCTCCAACGGCTTGCAGTCGACCCGAACCGAGGTGTACACCTCGACATTAGCTTGTAGGGGAGGAGACCTGTTATCATTTCCATTACCGAGATTTTGGGTGCACTCATTATACTGGGAGCTGTTCTGCTCCTCGTTGTGCGCTACATTATCCATCGCCGCCAGCGCGGCGAAGAGGATGATGAGGAATTGGCAGAATCCATTGAAAAACTAAAAAAAGAACTGCAGCAGTCGGCAGATACCATCATTAAGCGTCTCGGCTCACACGTGACGAAACTCGAAGGACTCCTGCGTGAGGCGGATGATCGGCGCGTGCAGCTTGAGACTCGTGTTGCGGACGCACAGCGTCTGGAGTGGGCGCTCCAGCAGCGCATTGAAGAGTTGGAGAGACGGCTGAACGATCTTGGACAGGTGTCTCCGATGGTACGGCAGATACCTGCTGCTGCGTCACCGCCGCAGCAGCAGATCGGTGCCAGCACGGGGATTCGGACTGCCACGCAGCCGATGGAGGCACAGCGCACCGATGGTGAGGCTTTTGCAGCCGTATTGCATCAATCCATACTGCGTGAGCAGATGCGCGGTGCGGCACAGCCGCCGATGAATGCAGCATCGATAACTCCGCCCTCGGCGCCTGCGGCTGGGTTTCAACGCCCTCATACTGTTCCTGCGACTCCTCTGCCTGTGGGCGGAGTACCACGTACTGCCGCCCCCATGCAGACACAGTCGGTCCCCGCACAACCAGCCCCTCCTGTTCCACCGATGGATGAGCCAGAGGCGGAAGTGCAGGAGGACGAGGCGATCATCAAAGCACGTGCTCTCTTGCGCGCCGGACGAACCATCGAACAGGTTGCGCGTGAGACTGGCGTCGAGATCGGCGCGCTCCGCCTGATGAAGCAGATGACACAAAAGGATTGAGAAAGCACGAACTAACTCAGGACATGACAGCTTTCTTTTTAACGGCAATTCCTTGACAAGATGTGAAAAGGTCGGTATAATAGCCACTGTTCGGGACGTAGCTCAGCTTGGTAGAGCGCTTCCTTGGGGTGGAAGAGGCCGCAAGTTCAAATCTTGTCGTTCCGACCATTCTTAGAGCTATAAGCCTTTCGGGGGTGTCAAGTGCCAGCTTGCCACCTCCACTTTTTTTGTCTCCACGTCAAGCGCGTGTTCTAAAAGTAGGACTTTACACCTAGGAATTATGCGGATATTTTGTCAAAGGCGTTGCACATCCCAGCACGTTCTTCATCCGAAAGCGTCTCACTGTATCCGTAAACGTCTAATAGCGTGCTCAGGTCTTTGTGTCCTGTGATCTTTCTCAGCGTCTCAGGATTCATTCCAGAGCGCAAGAGCATCGACGCGCAATAATGACGCCCAGAATGCGGCGTGATGGCGGCGCGGGGGAAGTGAATCAGTGTAATAATATATATAGGCGTGAAAATATTTTTGAAAAATCAGCGTCGGGGCTGTCTTGAAAAAATATGCTGTGTCTGCTATGATAGAGATACAAAAAGGAGAACCACCGTAGGGCGGCTACTCCTTCACAAGTCTACGGAAATAAACCGCTCCTGTGTCGAAAGTAGGGCGGTTATTTCTTTTTTATGGCAACAATGTAGCCAGTGACGAGAACAATGATTAAAATGAACTCGTAGTAACCCATATTGCACCACCTCCCGCTTATAGAGTTGGAGAGGTGAAGAAGTTAGCCGCCTTTGCCTTTCGTGGTTCTCTTTAGGCATTATACAAACGATGGCGGGAAAGTGCAAGCAGCAACGCCTTAGGTGAAAAGCTGATACACGGTCTCGCTGCCATTGACAGAATCTATATAAACATCTTGCGAACACTGTGTGAATCTGTTATCATAAAGACAGAAAAGGAGAACCCCTCTCTGGCGGCTGCTTCTTCACATGGCTATGGAATACACCGCTCACGTTTGGGACGTAGGGGCGGTTTTTCTTTTGCAGCGTGATCGGACGGATGGCTGTACGGCATCTGTCGAAGGAGGGCAGGTATGGATGTTATCGTAGATCGCGGTGTACTGCAGGTGCTGCTGCTCGCCGTGATGTTTCTCTCCATTATGGTAGAGATCAAGACGGGCGGGCTGGGCGTCGGTGTCCTGCTCGGGATTGTCGCGGCGGCGGTGTTCTGGGGTAGTCAGTATACACGCGGTCTGGTGGAGTTCTATCACATCGCGGTGTTTCTTGTCGGTGTGCTGATGATCATTGTGGAGATATTGCTGCCAACGGTCGGACTGCTCGCGGGGCTGGGCGTTGCAGCGATGCTCTACAGCATAGTGCTCGCGCTCGGCGGCGACATCGGCGCACTTGCAGCGCTCGGCATCGCTCTTGCTATCTCAGTGGCGGTATTCCTGCTCGTCGTTGCCCGTCTGCCGTCGAGCCGACTGTGGAACAAGCTGGTTCTTCACAACAGCTCGCGCACGGAGGAGGGCTATGTCAGTACCGTCGGGGCGGTCGATCTCGTTGGAAAGATGGGACAGGTACTCACGGAGCTGCGGCCTGCGGGGACGGTACAGATCGACGGCCGCCCCGTGGATGTCGTCTCCGAGGGCGCATTTATTGAAAAGGGGACGCGCGTTGTCGTCCTGTCCGTGAGCGGCAGCCGTGTGGTAGTACGTGAGGCATAATGTTTCGGGTGGATGAACACACATCCAGGAGGTTTTCATGGGTACACTGTTCGGAGGAGCATTCCTCGTTGTCATCGTTATCCTGGCGGTTTCGATCTTTCTCCATTTCGTTCCGCTCGGGCTGTGGGTCTCGGCGATCTCGGCAAATGTCTCGGTCGGCATTGTCTCGCTGATCGGGATGCGCCTGCGCCGCGTTCCGCCGAGCCGTATCGTTCTGCCTCTCATCAAGGCAAATAAGGCGGGGCTGGATGTGAGCGTCAACCAGCTCGAGGCACACTATCTCGCAGGTGGTAATGTGGACAAGGTGGTGGATGCGTTGATCGCGTCGCATCGCGCGCAAATCGCCCTCCCATTCGAGCGTGCAGCGGCAATTGACCTTGCGGGGCGCGATGTGCTCGACGCAGTGCAGATGAGTGTCAATCCGAAGGTCATCGAGACACCGATTGTCTCTGCGGTGGCGGCAAACGGCATCGAGCTGAAGATCAAGGCGCGTGTCACGGTGCGTGCGAACATCGACCGTCTCGTTGGCGGTGCAGGGGAACCAACGATCATTGCACGTGTCGGCGAAGGCATCGTGACGACGGTCGGTTCCTCGCAGAGTCACAATGACGTGCTCGCCAATCCGGATGATATATCGAAGACCGTGCTTGGCAAGGGACTCGACGCAGGAACGGCATTTGAGATACTCTCCATTGATATTGCCGATGTCGATGTCGGGCGCAACATCGGTGCGGAGCTGCAGACCGATCAGGCGGAGGCGGATAAGCGCATCGCGCAGGCAAAGGCGGAGGAACGCCGTGCGATGGCGGTCGCGCGCGAGCAGGAAATGAAGGCGTACACGCAGGAGATGGAGGCCAAGGTGGTCGAGGCGCAGGCAGAGGTGCCGCATGCCATGGCACAGGCGCTGCGCGAGGGCAAGCTCGGCGTAATGGATTACTACCAGCTGAACAACATCCAGTCGGATACGGATATGCGCCATGCGATCAGCGCGTCTGGGAAGCAGAATGACAAGCATCCATCTGTCCCCGTAAAGTGAGGAATACACCATGGAATTTCTCGTCGTAGTCGGCATCCTGATTGCGATCAGTGTGCTCGATGACCGTGTGCGCGGAAAGAAAAAAGTTCCGCCGCCGACCGTGCCACAGGAGATTCCCCGTCAGAGGCGCGGAGCACAGAAGGGCGGTGCGTTCGAAATCCCGCCGATGCGCGGCATCCCCGGCCGCATCGAGATCGGGACAGTCGATCCGACGGAGGCAGAGCGCGCACTGCGCGAAAAGTGGGAGACGGAGCGCAGAGCCGCCGAGAAAGCCACAGCGGCGCATCGACATGCGGAGAAACAGTACGCCGCGCAGGAGCGGCGCGCTGAGATACAGTCCGCTGCAGCATCTTCTGTGATACAGGGGCTGCCGCAGTGGACCGCGCAGACGATGCAGCAGGCGGTGGTGATGGCGGAGATCTTGGGGAAGCCACGTGCTCTGCGCCGCTTTCCGCAGC